>Ga0209526_10000182_pt1 | contig 38762 bp, 36 predicted proteins | sample JacPinW_OM2H0_M1_FD_188566 | JGI IMG/M metagenome (GOLD analysis project Ga0209526, IMG submission 188566) | Forest soil microbial communities from Algoma, Ontario, Canada - Jack Pine, Ontario site 1_JW_OM2H0_M1 (SPAdes) (version 2) | ecosystem: Environmental > Terrestrial > Soil > Boreal... | reverse complement strand
ACGACCGGTATGACCCAGCCGAAAATTAACCGAAACAGCCAGGGGTAAATCACGTCGGGATAGCGCGCGATGTTGAGAAAATTGAAGTAACCGTAGACCAGACCCTGTGCGCGAATGATCCAAAAGCTGACTGCGGCCAGACTGAGCATGATGGAATAGTGGACGGCCACGCCAAAGCCAAGCGCGATGATGTAGAGCAAGATCGACATCGGCGTCGGTATGATACCGAGTTTCGATAACGAGACACAGACGACGACCGCGCCGACGATGGCGTTGATCACACTGTCGAGACCGAATTGTTTCGTCGACACAGCGAATTGACTGTCGACCGGTAACACGAGCAGCGAATCGAGCTTTCCCGTGCGTACCAGTTCCGGAATGTTCGCAACGTTAACGAAAAAGAACGCCTGAAATAACTGGCCGATGATCTGGTGCGTGCCGACGAGCAGGACCACTTCCCATTTTGTCCAATCGCCGATGCGGTCGACATTACCGAAGATGATACTGAAAAAAATGATCTGGCCGCAGAACCAAAGTACTTCCACCAGCATCCAGAGCAGGAAGTTCGCTTTAAAGCTCATCTCGCGAATGAGCGAGTTGCGAAGCATGATGGAATAGATTTCGATGTAACGCCGCACCCTGTTTCCTGTCTTTACTTATGGGGCCAAGTCAACCGCCACCTGCATGAAGCGTTTTGTATCGTTATTCATAATCGTCATTGGTTTGCTGATTCTGGTCGGCGTGCTGCGGCAATGTCGCCAGGGAAGCGGAGCTGATTACCAGACCGCAACCGTCACGCGCGGCCCCGTAACGCAGGCAGTTACCGCGACCGGGACGTTGAATCCGGTTTTGAATGTGCAGGTGGGCAGCCAGGTATCAGGGAATATCGCGAAGCTGTTCGCGGATTTTAATTCGGAGGTGAAAGCCGGGCAGACGGTCGCGCAAATCGATCCGGCACTCTTTCAAGCCACGGTCACGCAAGCGGAGGGCGATTTGGCCAATGCGCAGGCCGCGCTCGAGTTGGCGAAAGTGAATGCGACACGCACGCAGGAACTTTTCGCGAAGAAGAATTCCTCGCAGCAGGACGTCGACACGGCGACGGCGGCTCTGCATCAGGCCGAGGCAAACGTGAAGATCAAGCAAGGCGCGCTTGATAAGGCGCGCGCCGATCTCGATCATTGCGCGATCAAGTCCCCGGTCGACGGCGTCGTCATCTCGCGCAATGTCGATGTTGGCCAGACCGTCGCGGCCAGTTTGCAAGCACCCGTCATTTTCACGATCGCGAATGATCTGACCAAAATGCAGATCGACGCGAATGTGGCCGAAGCGGACGTCGGCGTGATTACGGTGGATCAAACTGTCGATTTTACCGTGGACGCTTTTCCGGGCCGGACCTTTCACGGCAAGGTCGTGCAGGTGCGCAACGCGCCAATCACAGTGCAAAATGTCGTCACCTACGACACGGTCATCGGTGTCAGTAACGCGGATTTAAAATTGAAACCGGGGATGACCGCGAACGTTTCGATCGTCGTGGCGCAGCGTGACAACGTGTTGCAGCTCAAGAACGCGGCCCTGCGTTATCGGCCGCCGGACGCAACGCCAGTCGAGACAAGATCGACAAGTGGACCCGGCGGCGCGCGCATGAGTGGCGGCGGTCGCGAGCGCACGGTTTACGTTTTGTCAGGAAGCCGCCCGAAACCGGTGCAGATCAAAACCGGAATCAGTGACGGTGTCGTCACCGAAGTTTTGGAAGGTTTGAAGGAAGGCGACCGCGTCGTCACGGCCGAGCTGAGTACCGCCGCGGCCACATCGTCGCCAGCGGCGAATCCATTCACTGGAGGACGTCGCTTTCCGTAACGCGGAGTTAAGATCGATATGAATAACGGTGCCGTCGTCAAATTGCAGGACGTGCATAAAACGTATCGCACTGGCGAAATGGAGGTGCACGCGGTCCGTGGCGTTTCGCTCGAGATTCAAAAAGGTGAATTCGTTGCGCTAATGGGCGCGAGCGGTTCCGGCAAATCGACGCTCATGAATATCATCGGCTGTCTCGATCGGCCGACCGCCGGTCATTACATTCTCGATCAAGCAGATGTCTCCGAGCTCGATCGCGATCGGCTTGCCGACATTCGCAATCAAAAGATCGGATTTGTTTTTCAGAATTTTAATCTGCTCTCGCGCACTTCTGCGCGGGAAAACGTGGAACTGCCGTTGCTCTACGGGCCACGCGACCTGACGAATGTGGAACTGCGTGAGCGGGCCGATCGTGTGCTTGCCTCCGTTGGACTGCAAGGCCGCGAGGATCATCATCCCAGCCAGCTTTCCGGCGGGCAGCAGCAGCGCGTCGCCATCGCGCGAGCGTTGATCAATGAACCCGAAGTGATTTTGGCGGATGAACCGACTGGAAATCTCGACAGCCGCACCAGCGTCGAGATCATGGGAATTTTCCAGCAACTGAACGATAACGGAATCACCATCGTGATGGTGACACACGAAGCCGACATCGCATCGTATGCGCGGCGCAATGTCGTCATGCGCGATGGACTTGTTCGTAGCGATTTTCCAGTGGCGCAGCGTTTCGACGCAGCAGCCGAGTTGGCCAGGCTCCCTGATTCGTCGATTGATCAATGAAAGTTGGATCGACATTCAACGTTGCCTTCCGCGCATTGCGGCGGAACAAACTGCGCTCGGTGCTGACTGCGCTGGGCATCATCATCGGCGTGGGCGCGGTCATTGCCATGGTCGGCATTGGGAACGGCGCGAAGGCGCAGGTGGAATCGCAAATCGCGAGCCTCGGCCAGAACGTGATCCTGATTTTTTCCGGCAGCACGACGGCGAGCGGCATTCGCACGGGCTGGGGTGGGGCCGGCACGTTGAAAGTGGAAGACGCGGAAGCGATTCGCCGCGAAGTCCCGGGCGTGGTCGCTGTGAGCGAAGAAGTTGCCTCGAACACGCAGGTTGCTGCCGGCAATCAAAACTGGTTTACGCGCGTGCTTGGCGAGTCGGCCGACTATTTCGATTTGCGCCAATGGCCGCTGGCCGACGGCGCACCGTTCACCGCGCAGGATGTGCGAAGCGCGAACAAGGTTTGCGTGATCGGGCGGACAACAGCGACGCAGATTTACGGGAACGACAGTCCGGTCGGCCAGATTCTGCGGATCAAGAACGTACCGTTCGTCATCACCGGCGTGTTGACACCGAAAGGCTTGAGCGCGCAGGGCCCGGACCAGGACGACGTCGTGGTGATGCCTTACACCAGCGCGATGAAACGAGTGAGCGGCGGGACGACGTTACGCAACATTAATGTGCAGGTCGGCAGCGCGAGTCAGCTGCAGCCGGCGCAACAACAGATTATCTCGCTTCTGCGCCAGCGGCATAATATTCGGGCCGGCAAGGACGACGATTTCACAGTGCGCGGCCAGCAGGAGATTGCCGAGATGGCGACCGCGCAATCGAAAACGATGACGCTGCTCCTCGGAGCAATCGCGGGTGTGTCGCTAATCGTCGGCGGCATCGGCATTATGAACATCATGCTGGTGAGCGTGACCGAACGGACGCGTGAGATCGGTGTGCGTCTCGCGGTCGGCGCGCACGGTCACGACATTCTCACGCAATTTCTCATCGAAGCTGTCGCGCTCAGTTCCGTCGGCGGATTAATCGGAATTATTCTCGGCATCGGCGCGTCGCGGCTCTTATCGATCTACGCGAGCTGGCCGACGTTGATTTCAACCACTTCGATCGCGATCGCCTTTTTGTTTAGCGCCGCCGTCGGCGTCTTCTTTGGATTTTATCCGGCGCGCAAAGCCGCGGCGCTCGACCCGATCGAAGCGTTGCGTTACGAATAAAATTCTGAACCGCTGATTACGCGGATATCGCGGATTAATTTTTGATTCTGTTATCCGTGCGATCCGCGTAATCCGCGGTAAGATTTAATCCATGGCCGAACACGAACGTTTCGAGAAACTGGTCGCGGACGCGAAAAAGAACATCACCGAGATTCGTCCGACCGACGCCGCTACCAAAGTGAAAAGCGGCAACGCGGTGATTGTCGATGTCCGCGAAAAAGATGAATGGGACGAAGAACACATTCCCGACGCCATTCATCTCAGCCGTGGCACGCTCGAGCTCGACATCGAAGAGAAAGTTCCCGATCCGAATACGGAGGTGATTGTTCATTGCGGCGGCGGCGGACGTTCCGCGCTCGCGGCCGAGAGCCTGCAAAAAATGGGCTACAAGAAAGTGCGCTCGTTGGAGGGCGGATTTAAAGCGTGGAAAGCTTCGGGATTGCCGACGACCGGTTAAGGACCCACGTCGAAAATTGCATCCAACCACATCTCACTAGGCGTTGTTATGTCTAATCGTGCTTTGAGTATTTCGGCAGCCTTCGGTGTCGTGTTTTGTCTTCCGATTTCGTCGGTGCCTGCTTTGGAACTCACGCCTGACGAGCTTGCCAAAATTTTGCAGATCCATGCCTGGCATGTCCCGCTACCACCAGCTTCCAAGGAATGGATTATTGAAACAGTCCGAGCCGACCAAGTATCAAACCACAAACGTTTACCGATGGGCCCAATTTTGATCTCGCTCCGATCACTATCTAATCATCAATACGAATTTGCTCTGATGAACAAGACCGGGCACAGCGTAGGAATCTTTCGCCCATGCGCAGAGCCAAACGGCACTCCGTCACTCTGTGATGACGGGTATTCAATTTCATGTAACGACCCACCGATCTGCATCGGTGATTGTTCGAAGGCAATCCTCGCCGAACTTACGCCCATGATTGGAAAAGGGGAGACGAAGTGGATCGTTATCAGCCAAGCAGAAATACCAGTAGTTCCCGTTGATTCGAAAACGAAAGTCATTCCGCAACGCTGAAAGCTAGTGTCAAAGCAGCAGACGCGGTTGCAAGAATGAAATATTGTTAACCGCCCACGGCCTGGTAGTGGCCGAGGCCGCGTTTCCACATCACGTGCGCGGCGGCCCACGTGACGAGCAACCAGCCAGCTTGGATCGCCAGCGCCTGCATCAGTTGTGCTCCGCGCAGACGCTCCATGAAGATGGCGACCGGGCAGAATAGTTCGTAGTAAAACGGCAACCATTTCATCGTGGCTTGAATTCCCGCGGGCATGATGTCGATCGGGAACATTTGGCCGCCGAGGAAATATTCGAAGGAATAAACGATGAAAACGATGGTGGAAATCTCCAGGATCCAAAACGCCATCAAGGCCAGAGTGTAAGTGATGAAGAATTGCATGATCGCCGCCATCAAGGTGGAGATGATGGCGTAGACGTAGGTCATGGCGTCGTGCGGCAGCGCGATGTAGCTGCGGAAATAGAGAAAGATCAATGCGATCGGCGGGAGCGTGACCGCGGTGTAGACGAGACGGGCGCTCAGAAAAATGCCGAACCGATAACCGAGATAACTCATCGGCTTGGTTAAAAACGAATTGATCTGGCCTTCGCGAATGTCGGCCGAGATTTGCCATTCATCCTCGGTCGGTGTGACCAGATTGCTGACGAGGAGGGTGAGCAGATAATAATAGATCATCGACCCGTAATCGTAGCCGTGCAGACCGCCGCCGCGTTCTTGAAAGACGGCGCGCCAGAGAAAGACGGTGCCGGCGAGCGGAATTAAACCGAAGAGCGCGCGCAGAAAATAATTCCAGCGATACACGAACGTGTTCTGCAGCCCGATGTTGAAGACGGAGATGTACTTTTCGATCTTCATGTTCATCGGTTTATCTGAAGACTCACCTCAATCCTCTCGCCGCTCCGCCCAGTCGCGATCCCGGGAGGCGGAGGCGAAGCGCCGGTGAGGGTTGAATTCTTGCCATCATCTTCATTAGAACTGAAGCCGGTTCGCGACCATCCGCGCCAGTTGTCGATCTTGCAGTGGTCGCAGGAAAACCAAGGCGCAGATTGCGCCGATCAATGCCATGAGCATGTCTTCCTGGGTGTCCCAAACGTCGCCCTGTGTGCCGAGGAAACTTACGGCCGCGTCGCCACTCACCAGCGCCGTCCACCATTCGATCAGTTCATAGAACGCGCTGATCGCAAGACAGACGCACACAATTAGAAACGGCATCCAACCGCGCTTGGCAACCACATTGAGCCGAATGAAGATTTCGCGCGCGATCATTGCCGGTACCAGACCTTGCGCGAAATGGCCGAGCCGGTCGTAATGATTGCGATGCCAACCGAAGACGTCGCGCAACCAATCGAAGAGCGGCACGCGCGCATAGGTGTAATGACCGCCAACGCATAGAATCGCGATGTGCAGCGCGATCAGCGTGTAACAGAGCGTCGTGAATCGAAACCGGCGATACGTGGCCATGAGCACGATGAGGCCGGCGAGACCGGGAAAAATTTCCAGCCACCAGGTCAATCGATCGTGCGGTTGCCAGCCCGACCACGCGAAAACGACGAGAACAAAGAAGAGCAGAACCAGGTGCGACGGTGCGATGCGGGTCATGATCTTGTATTTGTCGATCTTGTAGCGAATTCGACCCTCACCTCAATCCTCTCCCTGGAAGGGAGAGGCGGACGCGAAGCGCCGGGTGAGGGTTGAGTCATGACCGGGCGGCTTTCGTGTTGTTCTTCTGGCGAATAATGTGGTTTTTCTTCGCGAGCTCCACCGCAAGTTTGATTGCGGCGATCATGCTATCGGGGCGCGCGGTTCCTTTGCCGGCGATTCCGAACGCTGTGCCGTGATCGGGGCTGGTGCGCGGGAAGGGCAAACCGAGCGTCACGTTCACGCCCCCGTAAAAGGCCTGCAGTTTTAACGGGATCAATCCTTGATCGTGATACATGCAGAGCACAGCATCAAATTCTCCGACGGCAGCGCGATGAAATACGGTGTCGGGCGAATGCGGGCCGGAGAAGACGGGTGACGAGTGACGAGTGACGAGTGATGAGTTCAGCTCATCAACCGCCGGCGCGATGATTTCGATTTCTTCGCGACCGATCTTTCCTGATTCACCCGCGTGCGGGTTCAATCCCGAGACGGCGATGCGTGGTGGTTCGTTAGATCGACATCGCAAGAAATCGACGAGCAGCAAACCGATCCGGACGATCTCAGATTGCTTTAGCGCGCGCGGCACCTTGCTCAATGGGATATGCGTCGTGACGAGCGCGACGGTCATTTCGCCGCCGGTCAGGAGCATGGCGAAATTTTTCACGCCGCACCGCTCGGCGAAAAATTCGGTTTGCCCGGGAAACTTGAATCCGGCCTCGTACATCCGCGCTTTGTGAATCGGTGCTGTGACGACAGCGTCGAGCTCACCGCCCCGCGCCCGTGTCACCGCTTCTTCGAGCGCAGCGGCCGCGGCACGCGCCGTTGCAAGCGTCGGCTGGCCTAACGTGCATTCCGGATAATTCCCGACAACCGTGAAATCGGCGTTCGTCGGCAAAACTTCCGACTCAAGCGCGGCGCGAACAATCTCCGGTCCGATGCCGGCGCAATCGCCCAGGGTGATGCCAATACGAAGCGGCATCGCGCACTGTCATCAACGCAACGCTTAGTCGCAAGCCCATTGGCTGGGACGCTTGGTTAGGTCAGTCAAGATTCACGCAGTCTAAAGACACCCAACACGTCGCTCCAACAAGGAACCCGGTAAGGACTTCGACGCGCGCAATCTTCTCGTCCTCATCTACCTCCAATAACCTGATGCGATCCCCATCGCTGAGCACAAACCATGGTTCGTCGTCATAAAGAAACGCGGGTGTAGAAAAATCCCTGCTCTTCACGGCTATTTCCATCGCGGGATAAAGACTTTTGTCTGTCACCGCATTGATTCTGCCGTCGAGTTCCCCGGAGCCAGCAACATATCCCCCTGGCTCGACACCAACGTCGAAGGCCTCATCGCATGAAACAAGGAGTCCGGCAATCAGAGCGGGAACAAGTGAGCGATGCTTCATAAACCTAACGAGAATTAGATGAGCGTTCGTAATTAAAAGCGAACAATTCCGTTTGGTCTGAAATGAGCTTCGATCACGAGCAGGAGCACGATCACGAGTGATTGTCGATCTTGCGATCGATTTGTCAGAAGGTCTTGATGTAAGCCTTCGAGCGCAGGCTGGCGAGCCAGCGCTCTTGAAGATCCTGCGCTTCGGTCTGGAGCAGCTTTTTCTCGATCTCTTCGCGCACCTGCGCAAGCGTGCGCGTTTCGCCGCCGCGTTTGTCTTCGACCTTGAGCAGGTAAAAATTCCCGCTGAACTCGATGATGTTGCTGATCCTTCCGACCGGAAGATTGAACGCGATTTTTTCGAGCGGGGCCGCAAGGGTCTTGCGCTCGATCCAGCCCCAGTCGCCGCCAAGATCGCGGGAGCTGTCCTCGGAATAAATCTGCGCCATGCGATCGAACTCAGCGCCATTGGCGAGTTTGCCCAGAATTTCCTCGGCCATCGCTTTTTGTGAGGAAGCGTTGCCGTCATTGGCATGCGCAGGAATCATGATGAGGCGGAGCTTCACTTGTTCCTTGGCCGTAAATTCATCGCGGTGCGCCTTGTAATATTCCTCTACCTTGGTCGGCGACGCGATCATGTCCCGCTTGACGTTCTTGCCGCGCATCGCCTGGACAATCATTCGTTCGGTCTCCAGCTTTTTGAATTCGCCGAGCGTATAATTTTGCGCCTCCAACGTCTTAATAAAGGTGTTGCGATCGCCGCCGAAATTTTCCTGGATGATTTCGTGCAGCCGTTGATCGACGTAATGATCGGGAATCTGAAAGTTTTCCTTCTTGAATGCCTGAATGATGAGCTGACGATCGATCAAATCCTTGAGCGCAGCCTCGCGTGCTTCCCTGATCTTTTTGATGAGATCCTCACCGCTGGCCTGTGAGCGGAGTAATTTCTCGCGCGGGGCAACGAGACCGCGCACCTGGGAAAACGTAATGATGTCGCCGTTTACGACCGCCGCGATGCCATCGACAACTTCGGGATCGGCCGCGTAGGCCGCCTGGCACAAAGGCGATAATGGCAGCATCACAGCCATTACCAGACTGGTAAATAAGATACGTTTCATGTGCTTCAAAGTTTTCGTGTCAGCTCCAGAATTTCCGCGAGGTGCTGTTCGATGCCAGGGGCAACTAAACGAGGGAATTTGCCGCTCACAAGTATAAAATCCCCGCCCCGGGTCAGCATCAACTTGTTTTCCTTTACTTCAACGCGCGTGACGCCCGATTTGGCCGCCGCCAGCTTGATTTCGGTGAGAACAAACAGGTTCTCGACTGCGACCGGAAATTTCCCGAAACGGTCGCGCCAATCTTTTTGCAGCCGTTGCAATTGCTCCGCCGTCGTGATTTCGGCCACACGCCGATAGGCCTGAATCCGCATAGTGGTCTCGCTGATGTAATTGCTCGGGATAAAAGCAGGCACCCGCTCTTCCGCGCCCAATTGCGCGAACTCCGCTTCGTTCGTGGCCACGAAATCGAAGCGAAGATCGATATCGAGCCGCAGCTGGGCCTTTTCGCCTTTGAGTTGGCCGACCGCCTGTTTAAGCAACTGACAATAAAGATCGAACCCGACCGCGCTGATATGGCCGCTTTGCGCGGTGCCGAGAATGCTGCCCGCGCCGCGGATCTCGAGGTCGCGCATGGCGATCCGAAAACCGGCGCCGAGCGAACTGTATTGCTTGATCGCATTGATTCTTTTGCGCGCGGCGCCGATCGACATCATCTCGCGTGGCAAAAGCAGATACGCATAAGCCTTATGCTCCGCTCGGCCGACGCGTCCGCGCAGTTGATAAAGATCGGCCAGGCCGAAGCGATCGGCGCGGTCGATGATGATGGTGTTGGCGTTGGGAATATCGAGGCCGCTTTCAATAATGGTCGTGCAAACGAGCACATCGATTTTCCCGGCAACAAAACGCGCCATGACATCTTCCAGTTCGTCCGCATCCATCTGGCCGTGCCCAACCTCGACGCGCGCATTCGGACAAAGATCGACAATCTTCTCGCGCGTCCGTTCGATTGTTTGGACGCGGTTGTGCAGGAAAAAAACCTGCCCCTGCCGCTCGAGCTCGCGATTGATCGCATCGCGAATGATGCGTTCGTCATAACCAGCCACGACGGTTTCGACCGGCAAACGGTTCAGCGGCGGAGTTTCGATCGTTGACATGTCCTTCACCCCGACGAGCGAGAGATAAAGCGTGCGCGGGATCGGCGTGGCCGAAAGCGTCAGGACATCGACCAGTTTGAAGAGCTCCTTGAATTTTTCTTTGTGCAGAACGCCGAACCGCTGTTCTTCATCGATCACGACGAGCCCGAGATTTTTGAAGACGAGATCGCCGGAAATGAGCCGGTGAGTTCCGATCACGATGTCGACTCCGCCTTCGCGCAAAAGCTTCAACACTTTCTTCTGCTCGCCCTGCGAGCGGAACCGGCTCAGCATTTCGATCCGCACCGGATAATCGAGCATGCGCTGACGAAAGACTTCGAAATGTTGTTGCGCGAGCACGGTGGTGGGCGCGAGCACGGCAACTTGTTTTCCTGCCATGACCGCTTTGAACGCTGCGCGAATCGCCACTTCCGTTTTGCCGAAGCCGACATCGCCACAGATAAGGCGATCCATCGAACGCGAGCGTTCCATGTCGATCTTGGTGTCGATGATGGCCTTGAGCTGGTCGGGTGTTTCGCGGAACGGAAAGGAATGCTCGAACTCGACCTGCCATTTGGTGTCGGGACCGAAGGCATGCCCGGCCTGGGTCTCACGCTCGGCTTGGAGCGCCAGCATTTTGCCGGCATAATCGAAAATCGACAGCGCCGCATTTTTTTTGGCCCGCGCCCATCTTGCATCGGCCAGAGAACTTAGTGGCGGCGATTTTTTGCCAACACCGACGTAACGGGAAACGAGATAGGCTTGCTCGAGCGGCACATAAAGTTTGGCCTCGTCGGCAAATTCGAGCGCCAGAACTTCCTGCGCTCCGTTTTCTGTAGAGGCAGCCGTGCCGGCTGCAATTCTTGACGATGCAGGCGACACGCCTGCCGCTACAGTTGGAAGGTTCATCAGACCGAGGAATCGACCGACGCCGTGCTCGAGATGAACGACGTAATCGCCTTCGTTCAGTTCGCTGAAATCGATCTGGGCGCGATGACGTTCGGCGCGCCGCAAGCGCCGGCGCGCATGCGGCGTGAAACGGCCAAAGAGCTCCGCAGCCGACAACACGACCAGGTTCGCCGCCGGAAAACAAAATCCGCGGGGCAGAATGCCTTCGACAAGATCGACATGTTCGAGTGCGGCGTCGCCAATGATTTCGCGGAACCGTTCGATCTCGCCTTCGGTGTGGAAATAAATGACGACGCGCGCGTTGCTTTCCCGCCATTCGTTCAAGCGCGCGATGAATTGCGCCCGTTTCGCTTCGACGAGAATGAAGTCGCCGACCGCGAATTCGCCGATGTCGGGATGTTGAAATGCGCCGCTGAAATCTTCGGCCGAAATGGACGACACGGAGGTCGTCCCTCCATCGATCCAGCCCTCGCTGATTCGAATTTGCGCGTCGGAATTTTCTTCCGGTTCGATATCGATCTTCAAATGATCGGCCGCGAGATAATCGCGCACTTTCCCGCTTTGGTCCTCGGCCGCGCCAAGCAGGACATCGATGCTCGTCAGATCGCGCACCGAAGTTTGCGTGTCGATGTCGAACTCGCGGAGCGATTCAATTTCATCGCCGAAGAATTCGATGCGCACCGGCAATTGCGCCTGCCATGAATAAAGATCGACAATTCCACCGCGCACCGCGAATTGACCGCGGGTCGTGACTTGTGGAGCGCGCTCGTATCCGGCCGCGTTGAGTTTCTCGAGCAATTGCTCCATCGGGGCGGCATCTCCGCGGCGAAGCGACATCGATGCGGACTGAAGCGCCCCCGGTTTTGGGGCGGGTTGATCGAGACTCGCGCGCGTGGCCACGATGACGTGCAGGCCGGCGTCTTGCTCGACCGACGAAAGCAGGGCGAGCCGCTCGGCTGCGATTTCCGGATCGGGCAAAATATTTTCGACAGCGGCGAATTCCGCTTCCGGCAGAAATCGCGCGCCCGGCAGCCAATTGACCAGGCTCTCGTAAAGCAATTCCTGCGTGCGCACGCTCGGGCAAAGGACCCAGAGTGTCTTGTCGATCTTGCGCGCGAGGGTGGCGACGAGAAATGGCTGGGCCGCGTCGATGACATGCGAAAACGCAATCGGCCAAGCGCGCTCGTCGATCTGGCGCAGCTTCTCCGCGATGGGCGTGGATTGCGCCACCAATTCCAGAAGATCGCCGGATTTGTCCACGGCGAATGTTCGCCGAAAGTTCGGCGACTTCAAAAGGTCCGATTAGGACCGAGCCTAAGGCGAGATCGTAACCGGGGTGCCGAGGGAGACCGATTTAAAAAAGTTTTCGGCCATAAACTCCGGCATTCGAATACAGCCGTGCGATGCCGGATATCCCGGCAAATAGCCCGCGTGCATGCCGGTCCCGCCCACGATGCGCATAAAATAGGGCATGGACGCGCCCTTGAAATGCGATCCCGGCGGTTTCTTGTCCTCCACGGAAACGTTCGCCTTCACCACCTGGCCGGAGTCATCGACAAAGTCGCCGTATTTGCTCGAGACATGGTCCTTGTCCTTTTGGATGATGGAAAAAGTCCCGGTGGGCGTCTTCAATCCTTCACGACCAGTGGAAAGCTGCGAGATGCCAACGAGCATTCCGTTCTTATAAAAGTAAGCGCGTTGTTCGCTGAGACGGATCTTAACCGCAGGTTTCCCGCCAAGATTGTCGCCGTCCCAATATGAAACGGAGTCCGGAGGCGGGCCGCCCATGGTCGGGGCGGTGCCGTAGGTGCCGCCAAGATACGGGACGGTCTGTTGCGTGTCTTCGCACGCGGCTAAAAATAGCGCCGCCAGCGCAAGGGTTGCCGAGAAAGAAGCGCGGAGGAAGTAGCGGAACATAATTTTTTTTCGGACGAACCTTGTACCGGCGAGTCGTGTAAAGTCAAGGGGAGGGAGGCAAGGTCGTCGGCTTGAATTGTGCTTGGTTTAAGGCAACTTCCGACCATCTTTCGCTGACCCCGGTTCATGCCCACCTACGATTATTTCTGCACCAAGTGCGGGCAAAATTTCGAAGCGTTTCAATCGATGCGCGACGAGCCTTTTCCGGAATGCCCAAAGGAACTTTGCCGCTTGCCGAAATGGGGGCATGGCAAAGTGAAACGCCTGCTCGGGACTGGCGCCGGGATTATTTTCAAGGGCGGCGGTTTTTATCAAACCGATTACCGGAGTCCCGCCTACAAAGAGGCGGCGAAAAAAGACGCACCGGCCCCGGTCGCGAGCGCGGAGAAGTCGCCCGGCACAAAAGAAGCTGGAGGAAAACCCTCGGCTACTCCCGCGCCGAAAAGCGCCGAGCCCAAATCGAAGAAACAAACAGCTGCATGACGACGACAAGCACGACGAAACTGATCTGCCCCGAGTGCCAGCACGAAAACGAGCCGGAACGCGTTTACTGCCATAGTTGTGGCGCGAAACTCGACCGCTCCGCCGTGGCGGTGACGAAAGAGCCGGTCAAAGACACGCGTCAACGCGTGAAGAAAATGTTCGACCCCACCCGGGCCAAGATCCGCTTTCTCTTTTTCAAGACGAGCAAAATGATTCTTGGCGCCGGTGTCCTGGCGCTCGTCATCCAAATGATTTTGCCGCCGGATGTTCCCGAGCCGACCCACGCCTTAGTGCTCGCATCGCAAACACGGATCGACATGGAGAATGCGATCATGCGCCATCAACCGGCACAACTTCAGTTCAGCGAAGACCAGGTCAACGCTTACCTGGCTTCCGCATTGAAGACGAAACAAACTGCGCTCAATAAACCGCTTCTGGATTTTAAACGCGCTCTGGCCGCTTTTCGCGAGGGCGCCTGCATCATTACGCAGGAAAGATCGGTGTTCGGACTCTCGCTCTACGCCAGTTCCGGATATTCCGTGTCGCTGAACGAGGGCAAAATTGTGACCGCGAATCGCGGCGGGAGCATCGGCCGGATGCCGATTCATCCTAAGCTGATGGAATTTGCCGAGATTATGTTTGCTGATGTCTGGTCGGCACTCGGCCCAGACATCAAACTGGTCTCGAAATTTAACGGCATCGAATTTCACGATAAGAGCGCGGTGCTCACGCTCGTAGGAGCGCCGTAACGGAAAGACCAGCGGGCCTACCCTCCTCACCACAAGACCCGCTGGTCCACCAACCGAAAGATCGACAATCGTCGCGCTTTCTTATTACACACCGCGGATCGGCGGAAGTTTCGCGCACATAATTCTGCGGCGTTTCGAACTCGGCAACACGATCGAGACAAGATATGACTACGCTCGAGCAAGATGAGTTTCCCGGCTCGCACACAGACTTTCTCGACAATTCTGTTTTTGGTCGCGCCGCACTTTCTTTTCGCCGCGCTGCCTGAGCGCAGCGTTAGCCCTTCACAGCAGTTTATTGTTTACGGCGCGGACGCGGCGATGCGCGGCGCAGTTTCCAACCTCGCCGAACGAACAAAAGCCAATTTGCTCGCGCGCTTGCAGCTGCGCGACAATTGGAAGACTCCGGTCGTAATCAACCTTGAGCTTCCGCAAGCGAACCTTCCCGATGTTCCACCGCGCGCGCTCCATTTCAGCCAAACCGGTTCGGGCTTGAAGCTTCAGCTCGACCTGATGGTGGGGACCGAAATCAATGCGCCCGAACTCCAACGCGAATTGTTGCGCGCCATTTTTCTGGAAATGATTTATCGCAATCAGCCCGAACTCGCGCCCGGCACCGTTTACGTCGAGCCGCCCGAATGGTTGCTCGATGGTCTCCTTGCTGCGCAGCCGGGGCAGGACCGTGCGCAACTCGCTGCCGCCGTCGCGCCGCTGGTCGCGTCCAACAACGTCATCTCTCTCGACCAGTTTCTGCGGCAGAAATTAGAATTGCTCGATGCATCGGCGCGGTCGCTCTATCGGGCCTATGCGCTCGCGTTGGTCGAATTACTTGTCGATGGAACAAACGGCCCCAAGCAGCTCGCCCGTTACATCGACAATCTCTCTCGCGCATCCAACGATCCGCTGGCCGATTTGGAAATGCAGTTTCCCATGTTCGCGGCGAAGGAGATCGAAAAACTCTGGCAAGCGAACGTGAGTAAGCTGAGCCGGTCGCAGAAATATGAGTTGCTTACTTTTGCCGAAACCGAACGGCGATTGGTTGAGTTGTTGGCAATCAAAATTCCTGGTGCGAGCAATTCCCGGCGGCTGCAGGATTTTCTATCCGGCAAACTTTCGCCCACCGAAAAGACGACGTTGATTCGCGCGGCCGAGGAGCTGCTGCTTCTCGCGGCGTCGGCAAACCCGGCGATACGTCCCATCGTCACGGAGTATCAGGATATCGCGCAGCGAATCGCGGCCGGGAAGCGCAACGGATTGCGCGAGCGGCTTTCGCGCCTGAACTCCACACGTACGCGATTGGTCGCGCGCATGAACGACGTCGATGACTACATGAATTGGTTCGAAGCCACGCAATCCAAAACGAGAAGCGGAATCTTTTCCGATTACCTCAAGACCGTCGAGGAGCAGCGTGACGGGCCCCGCCGGCGAGATGCCCTTTCGGTTTATCTCGATTCCTTCGAATTGCAGGTGCAGGATTGATTGTCGATGCACGAATCGCTGCCAAACACGATCGATTACATCGAGATGCCGTCGCGGAATCTCGCCGAAACGAAAAAATTCTTCTCCGCGTTGCTCGGTTGGAAATTCCAAGATTACGGGCCGGATTATGCGGCGTTCGATGATGGCCGGACCACCGGCGGATTCTTCACCTCCGAAAAAACCGCCGGAGTAGAAGGCGGGAGCCCGCTCATCGTCTTTTATCACGAGGACCTGGCCAAGATGGTGAGTGACGTGAAAAAACTCGGCGGCGAAATCACAAAGGACATTTTCGAATTTCCAGGCGGTCACCGTTTTCACTTTCGCGAGCCGGGCGGCGGCGAGTTCGCGATCTGGTCGGACAAGTAATTGCCGATCTTGCACCGCGCTGATGATTGAACCACCACCAATTCCACGACCTGCAACCACGCGAAAGAGGTTCTTCATCATTCTCAGCATTGTTCTGGTCCTGTGCGCAATCCTCTTCTTCTGCGTTGATTATTTTATCCGCTACATTGGCACCACCGGAATCACGCGCGCAGTCGACAATCAGTTTGGCGATCAACACCTCAAGACCGCAGTCGCGCTCATCGAGCTGCACAAGACGCGCTGTGGCCGCTATTCCGATTCGCTCCGCGATCTTTGCTTCACCGGCGACTGGGACGCCATGGCCATAAACAGCGTCCGCTACTATCCGAGCCCGAAGCGCGACGCCTACTACGTCGAAGTGGAACGCGGCTGGATGGGAAAGCCAGATCTGCAATTGCCACCCGAGTTTTGGAAAGGCACCGGCTATTCAGAATCTCTCAGGCCGGCGAGGCCGTAGCGCATCCGGCTAACGTTTTTCACGGGCCTTTAACACTCTGCTCTCTGCTACTTATGCCCATAAGCATCCGCCAGAATACACACACTAACAGTATCATGCTGGCAGTGAGCATTGTTAAATCCAGCAGTGTGGGAAACACGTGAATTTGGGAAGCCAAGATCGAACGAACCGACCACATGGAAAAGAAGGAAGATGCAGCCGAACTGGAAAGGCCTTCAATGCTCTTACTGCGCAATATGAGCACGGCGAAGGCTATGGAAGCGGCGGCAATCACAATCGCAGATAGCTGAACAAGCGGATTTCGAGAGAGCTGAAAGCGCAACTTAATTTTTCCATTTGCAGGAGAGGATGCCGCCAGCGTGGAACAATCGAGAACAAAACCATCTACCCGGTTAATAACGCTAAGGCTGCTAACGGCGGCGTCGGTCTGCAAATCCACTTCGGTATCAAAGTTAGCTGAATCGAAAGGAAATAGGCGGTGACGACCTGATATTGGAATGAGGGCGTAGTTCTTGAAACGAACAGTGAAAGACGGTGATCCCCCCTCGCTAAATACTTTTTCGGTGTAGAGCGAGTCACCGTATCCTTGGGCACCCTTGGTGAGTGCAACTAAAGAATCGACCTTTGGATCTTCGCCGAAATAACAAAATAAATCCCCCGAGAAAATCGGTTCCACCGGATCCTGGGTTCGCAGTTCAATCTGGATGTAACTGTTGCCAGATCGGTTATCAATAGCACACCAGCAAGTAGTTCCGGCCCCATTCTGTGCCCGCCATGCTCGGACAACCAGTACGGCCAGGGCGATAATTGCGATTATCGCGACACAAATCTTCAATCTATTACGCATCAGGTTCTATTGAGACGAGTTTACGTTTTAACGAGAACAAATCAGCCACCGCGGGCGAGAGCGAGCTTCGCTTTTGTTTCATGCTTCATAATTCATCCTTCTCTTTGTTGGCTGCATCGTTTGGTTAGACTTACCATCCAATCGTCTCATTTGTCCTAGTAGAATCGAGTTTCTCGTTTGTGAGCGTGAAGTCGTACAAGAGGAATTCCTCAATCGGATCCTGAAAACCTTCGGATACGGCGACGTTCGGAGTTAAGCCGAACATCCTGTTGACGCGATGGTAATCGCGTCTGCCTACTCCACGCGCGGCCGCGTGATAGCGCACCATCTTCGGAAAAGTGCTTTGGATGATCAGCATCTTTATGCCTTTATGTTCGAGGAACTCGCCCATGATCACAGGCTGCTTGGTGGCTGTGTTAATGAGCCGTGGGTTTATAAGGCGCTTGCCGCGCTGATCGAAGACGATCGCGAACTTCTGATGTAGCCGAATGCCGATTTTGTCGTGGATCGGCGTGATATCAATGCGCTCATATTCTGCGAGCGCCAACCCGCAACAGAGAACTGGCACGAATTGAAGTGCGAGACGCATGGCTTTCATGTGGGGTGCAGTGGGTCCAGGATTATGATCCAATTTATGGGTAGGTCACACAATTCCCGAAAAAAGTTCGCGCCCTTGCTCGCGCGAAGGTTGCTGCTTATCATAGCGCGCGGGGGAAAAAGACAGACGCGCGATTGATCAATGCAAAAAATTGGATTTGCCGAAGCTCTCGATTCGATTTTGTCGAATGACGCCCGTTATGCGCGCGACGCCTATGTGTTTTTGCGTGATGCGCTCGATTTCACGACGAAGCAGCAGAAGAAGATGAAGGGAACGACGGTGCGACATGTGGCCGGCCCGGAGTTGCTCGATGGCGTGCGCCAGTACGCGCTCAAGGAGTTTGGCCCGATGGCGGTGACGGTTTTTGGTTACTGGGGAGTGCACGGGACCGAAGACATCGGGCACATGGTTTTCAATTTGATCGACGCCGGGATTTTCGGAAAGACAGAGGAAGATTCGTTGGAAGATTTCAAAAACGTTTATGATTTTCAGGACGCGTTCGTGAAGCCGTTCGAGCCGGTCGCGCCGCCGCCGCCGGCCAAGCTCGGTTTGCCGGCGCCGAAGCCCTTATGATTGGTTTTGCGTGGCGCGCCGCCTTCTGCGCCACCCTCATGTTGAACACTGCGAATTTAAATGTAGCTGCGAGCGATGATTCGTCGGTGATCACGTTTCCGCCGAGCTCAGCGAAGAAATGGGTCCTGCCCGATGGACTTACCTTGATCGTGCAGGAAGATCGCAGCGCGCCGGTGGCGAGCGTGCAGGCATGGTGCGCGACCGGCAGCATCGACGAGGACGAACGTCTCGGCGCCGGGTTATCGCACATCCTCGAGCACATGCTGTTCAAAGGGACGAAGACAAAATCGACAAACGCGATTGCGCAAAAAATCCAGGACGTCGGCGGGTACATCAACGCCTACACATCGTTCGATCGCACGGTTTTCTGGATCGATGTCCCGAAAGCGGGCGTGGAAACGGCGCTCGATATTTTGAGCGATGCAATGATGAATTCGACGCTTCCACCGGAAGAGTACGTCAAGGAACAGGAAGTGATACGGCGCGAATTCGCGATGGGGTTTGACGATCCCGACCGGATGGCCGGCCAGCTTTTGTTCGCGACCGCGTATCAACGTCATCCCTATCGCCTTCCGGTGATCGGACAGATGGAAATCTATAACCAGCTCACGCAAGAGCAGGTGATGCAGTATTACAAATCGCGTTATGTCCCGAACAATCTCACCTTTGTCGTGGTCGGCGATGTCGATGGAGAAAAAGTGCATCAGCAGCTCGCCAATTTTTTCAAAGATTATCCCGAGCAATCGCTCAAGCCGATCTTCATTCCGCCAGAACCGCCGCAACTTGGCCGACGGGAAGTTCACAACGAATTTGCCACTGAGCTGACGCGGCTTTCTCTGGCCTGGCACGTTCCGGAAGTCACGCACCCGGATGTCCCAGCGCTTGATCTTCTCGCGGGAATCTTGGGCGACGGTCGCAGTTCGCGCCTGTATCGGCGCGTGCGCGAGGAAGCAGGTCTCGCTTTTGGCGTCTCCGCATTTTCTTACACACCGGGCGATCCTGGTTTGTTCGGGATTGATGCGACGGTCGATCCGAAGAAACGCGAGGCGACGCAGGAAATGATTTTGCGCCTGGTCGAGGAGGTAAAACAGGCGGGCGTCACGGCCGAAGAATTGTCGAAAGCGAGAAAGACTTCGCTCAGTCATCATCTCGCCACGCTCACGACCATGCGCGGCCAGGCTTCCGATGTCGGTGGCAATTGGCTGCTGACGCGAAATCTTAATTTCACTCGCGATTATCTGGCTGCGATCCAGAAAGTGACGCTCGATGACATTCGGCGGGTCGCGACCACATATCTGACCGACCCGAATCTCACGGTCGTGTCGCTGAATCCAAAAGGTTCAATGGCCGCGAAAGTCGAGGGAGCAAAGCCGGTGGCGGCGGGCGAGGTGCAAAAGTTCGAGCTCAGCAACGGATTGCGCGTGCTCGTGCGCGAAGATGCGCGGCTGCCACTGGTCGCCATGGGCGCGGTCTTCCGCGGCGGTCTTCTCGCCGAGACGGCGCAAACAAATGGCATCACACGATTGATGGCCAAGTCGCTGTTGAAAGGAACGAAGACGCGCACGGCCGAACAAATCGCCAACCAGATCGAATCGGTCGGCGGTTCCATCGGAAGCGACGCCGGCAACAACAGTTTCAGTGTTTCTCTCGACGTGACCAAGCCGGACTTGAAACTCGGGGTCGAATTGCTCTCCGACATTCTGCTCAACGCCACCATGCCGGAGAAAGCGGTCTCGCGCGAAAAGGAAGTCCAGATCGCGGGCATCAAACAGGAGGAGGAACAGCTCACCACGGTCGCGCGCAATATTCTGCGCCAGGCCTTGTTCTCGAATCATCCCTACGCCTTGCGCGCCAACGGCTCGGTCGAAGCCGTCCAGCGTTTATCGCCAAAAGATTTGCTCGCGTTTCGCGATCGCTTCCTCGTCGGAAAGAATGGCGTCATTTTTGTTTTTGGAAATGTTAATGCCGCGGAAGTGAAACAACTTTTCGAGCAAGCGCTCGCGACCATGAAACCGGGAGAGCTTGCGCTAAAGGATGCGCCGGTGCCTCCGCCGATCGGCAAAACGACCGAGGTCGAAGCCAAGAAAGAGAAAGCGCAGAGCGTCATCATGGTCGGTTACCGGGGCGTGGACGTTTTCAGCAAAGATCGACATGCTCTCGAGTTGATCGACGAAGCCAGTAGCGACATCGGCTCGCGCTTCTTCGTTCGCATTCGCGAGGAGATGGGGTTGGCCTACTACGTTGGCGCCACTCAAGTGCAGGGACTAGTGCCAGGACTTTTCGCATTCTTTCTCGGGACCGACCCGCAAAAGGTGGAGCCGGTCAAAACGGCTTTACTCGACGAGATCCGCAAACTCGCCAGTGAAGGGCTTAGCAACGAGGAAGTTCTGCGCGCGAAGAAAAAATTAATTGGCCAGCAGCAGATCGCCAACCAGAGCAACGATACTTTCGGCTACCATTGCGCGCTCGATGAGCTCTACGGGCTTGGATTCGCGGATTACAAGAAACTCGAGCACGACGTGGAAGCGATCACACCCGACGAAATCAAGCGCGTGGCCGCGAAATATTTTCGCGATCAACCTTATGTTCTGGCAACTGTGCGACCGCCAGACAAGGGTGCAGCTGCGAAACAGAAGTAGATATGGCTGAAGTCCAGACTAACACCCAGACCGGCGAGCTCTCCCAGCGCTTCGTCGAATTCGTCATGATGCACGCACAGAACGCGGCGCTTTTTCTCGGGCAGATTCCAAATCCGAAGACGGGCGAGGGCGAAGTGAACCTCGAGCTGGCGAAAATGTTTATCGACCAGCTCGCCATGATCCAGGAAAAGACGCGCGGCAACCTGACCAACGAAGAGGCGACCGTCTTGCGCAACGCGCTCTCGAACCTGCAAATGGCTTACGTCGAAGTCGCGCAGCAAGTGTCGAAAGGCGGGGCGCAACCGGCGGCTGAGCCGGAACCCAAGCCCGCAACATCGACAAGCACGCCCGAGGAAAAACCGCCCATTAGCGCGACGGAGCCAGAGTCGAAGAAAAAATTCACCAAGAGCTACGGCTCTTGAGTTCCGTGTCATCCCGAGCGGATGCGAGGGACCTCGCCCAGGATAATTGTGCATCCATGGGTCGAGCGTTAACGCCAGCTTCGATTGTGAGGTCCTTCACTTCGTTCAGGATGACAGCGCATCTTGTTGTAGCTTCAGCTGCGATTTAATTAGATGCCCGCGTCCACAAAAAAGCTCCGCACAGAAAAAAAGAAAGCGGCCGATCTTGAGGCATTGACCGATCCGATCGAAGTGGCCGAGGAAGCCGGCTTACGCTATGTCAGCGACGATCAACCGGGTTACACGCGCAAGGCGAAGGGCGACGACTTCGAATATTTCGACACGGAAGGAAAACCGATCCGGGACGAGCAACGGCTTTTGCGGATGAAACGGCTCGCCATTCCGCCGGCCTATACCAAGGTTTGGATTTGTCCGTCGCCGAACTGTCATATTCAGGCGACTGGGCGCGACGCGCGTGGGCGCAAGCAATACCGCTATCATGAGCGTTGGCGCGATCTGCGCGACGAAAATAAGTACGAGCGGATGCTGATTTTCGGCGAGGCCCTGCCGAAAATTCGCCGGCGCGTGAAGAAAGATTTGTCGCTGCCGGGACTGCCGCGCAACAAAGTCCTGGCCGCGATCGTGCAATTGCTGGAGCGAAGTTTCATCCGCGTCGGCAATCAAGAGTATGCCCGGGACAACAAATCTTTCGGGCTAACGACCATGCAAGATCGACATGTCGATGTGAAAGGATCGAAATTGCGTTTTCGGTTTCGGGGCAAGCGCGGAATCAAACACGATGTCGATGTGACCGATCCGCACGTGGCCAAAATCGTGTCGAAGCTGCAGGATTTACCCGGGCAGGATTTGTTTCAATACATCGATGACGAGGGCGAGGTGCGCGACATCACCTCGCAGGATGTGAACGATTATCTGCGTGAAATCACCGGACAAGATTTTACCGCCAAGGATTTCCGGACCTGGGCCGGAACGGTGCTCGCGGCCATTGCGCTCAACGCCGTCGGCCCTTTTGAAACGAAGCGACAGGCGAAAACAAACATCAAGAACGCGGTCAGCGCTGTCGCGAAGATCCTCGGCAACACGCCGGCGATTTGCCGGAAATGCTATGTGCATCCCGCGATCTTCGAAACGTACCTGAGCGGAGAATCAATCGAGGGAATAAAACAACGGACGGATGAGGTCCTGGAAAGGGAAGATGTCGATCTTCGCTCCGGTGAAGCGGCTATCCTAAAGTTTTTGCAAGCGCGCCTGACGAAGAAAGCCGCGTGACTTCACTCTGCTATCGACTTCCATCGGACGGAGTCGGGCTTGGTTTTGCCTTCGTGCTTTTGCGCACGGTGATGGTGGCTTCGGCTGGTGGGGGCGAAGGGCTGGGAGATTTTTTTGTGCTCGGCCAGATCAAGCGCCACGGCTGGGATTTTACGGTCTCGGTGAATTCCTTGATATTTTGGCCTGCAGGAGCCAGGTCTCTAATCATCGCTTTTAGTTTTTCGGATGATTCGCGAAAGTTCTGCAAGGTGATTTTGATGTTGTCGTTCTCGGTCAGGCTATCGGTGATTTCCTCGATGTTCTTGAGCGAATCCGAGAGCGGACCGTCGGGCGCAGTAAGATCGACAAGGTGGTCGCCGAACGTTTTGAATCGTTCGAGCGCTTGATTGAGCTCGGAGTTTTCGTCGGTAATGCGGTTTAGATTTTGCGCGGTTCCTTGCAAATCTTTCATCGTGTTGGTGGCTTCGGTCGCGACCGGTTTGATCACTTCGAGCATTTTGGAGGCGGCTTCGGAGAAGTCGGGCGTGCGTTCGCCGGCAAATATTTCGCCATCGCGCGCGCGGCCCGAACTTTCGGTTCCTTGAGTGATGTCGATGGCCATCTCACCGAGCAGACCGAGTTGCATCAGGCGCGTGTGCGCATCGCGATAAACGATTGCGCTCTTGTCCACCTGCACGTCGATTCGAACTTCATACTTTGGTTTGTTGTTGTCGGACGGAGCGGGAGTCGGACTCGTCTCGGGATGATACGTGGCCGCAATCTCCTGTGCGTGCCTGTCCTCTTCGCGCGAAACCGGGGAATACAATCTGTGGACTTGTCCGATCTTGCGCCCGGCCAGCATCACGGGCGCGCCGAGCTTAATTCCAGCGGCGTTATCGACGTAAATCTTGTAGGTAACGAGCGGACGAAACAATCCCGGCGCACCCAAAAGAATCAACGTGCCGACAATTATCGCGACGGTGCCGATGACGAGCAGGCCGGTCAAAATTTCATTTCGTCGCAGTTGCATTTGGGATTCCCTCCAGCATCGGGCCTTCGGTGCTGCCGCTCAAAAATTGGCGGACCACCGGATTAGTTGATTGTTTGAATTGCTCGGGCGGCGCGTCTTCAATGATCTTACCTTGATACAGCATAGTCATGCGCGTGCCGATGCGAAAGGCACTGGCCACGTCGTGCGTCACGATAATGCAGGTGGTTTTTGATTTTTCACTAAGGCTGATGATCAATTCATCGATGACCGAGGCAATCACGGGATCGAGGCCGGCCGTTGGTTCGTCAAAAAGAATTAGCTCCGGGTCCATGACCAGCGCACGGGCCAGGCTGACCCGCTTTTTCATGCCGCCGCTCAACTCCGATGGCATGAGATATTTGGCGTCCATCATGCCGACGAGCTCCAGCTTTTCATCCACGATTTTTTCGATCTCATCACGCGATTTGTCGGTCAGCTCTTCCAGCGGCAGGCCGACGTTGTCACGAACATTGAGCGAGCTAAGCAGCGCGGCGTATTGATAAACCATTCCAATGTGGTAGCGCACCTGCTGCAATTTGCGACGGCTCAACCGGTTAATTTCGAATTGCTTAAAGAAAACGGAGCCTGAGTCGGGGTGCAAAATTCCGAGGATGAGGCGGAGAATGGTGCTCTTGCCGCTGCCGCTCTGGCCCATAATCACCAGGCGCTCTTCGGGGTCAATCTGCATCGATACGCCATCGAGTACTTTCTTTTCTTCGAACTGTTTGTGCACGTCGCGCAGCTCGACCACGTGTGAGGATGGCGCGGTCACTTGGGAAAAAAGATCGTATAAACGACGTTATAGAGCGTATCGAACGCGATCACCGTTGTGATGGCGGTGACGACGCTCGAAGTTGTCGATGTGCCCACGCCGGCCGCGCCCCCCTTTACGGTCAGACCCCGGTAACAAGCGATCGCAGCGATGAGCAAACCGAAAATAAAACTCTTCAGAATGCCAGTGATGATGTCGCGGATGAGCAGGGCGTCTTTGACCAGATCGACAAAATAAACAAAAGCGATGCTGAAATAGGCGCGCGAAATCAAACTGCTCGCGAAGATCGCCGCGATATTCGAAACGGTAACAAGGCAGGGCATCAGGAAAAAAAGCGCGATCACCCGGGGCGCGACGAGAAAACGAAGCGACCCAATCCCCATCGCCTCGATCGCTTCGACTTCCTCGTTCACTTTCATCGAGCCCAGTTCCGCCGTGAAAGCGGCGCCCACTCGGGCGGCGAGCATGATCCCGGTGATAAGAGGACCAAGCTCTCGGGTGAAACCGATCGCGACCAGGCCAGGGACGAGACGTTCGGTGCCAAATCGTTGCAGCTGGTACCCGGTCAGCAGGGCCATCGTTAGGCCCAGGAAAAACGAAACCATCCCCACGAGCGGAACCGAATCGACTCCGGCGCGTCCGGCATGCTCGAAAAAACTTGTGGCCCGAAATGGGGCACGCCGTTGACGAATGCGATCAATCGTCTCGCTGCAAGTATCGACGACGAACCAGAACAAGCCGCCGACTTCGGCGAGGAAGTTGCGCAAGACCTGCCCGATTTCCTGCACGACCGCGGCGGGATTCGGCGAATGAATCTCACCGTCCGCTGCGCCGCCTGTTTGGTTGTTGGCCATGCCACGGGGAAAGTGCCTCACTTCAGAAAGCGGAAAAGGACAAAATGCAGACGAAAGATCGACATCGTCCTTTAAAATCGTCGTGATTGGCGCCGGCAAAGAGGGTTTGCCGATTATTCTTGGCGGCGACAGCGCGCCAGCCAAGCCGGGGCGTTAAAGTTCGCGCAGCAAATCGCGGATCGCGTCCTCGTCGACGGTCATGTCCTCGTTTTCGCGGGCGCGAAAGGCCCGGTCGGTTTTGACTTCCGGCGTTCCCTCAATCAATCGATAGGGGAGTGAGGCGGACGAGGCCAGGCGGTGATAACATTTTAAACTTTCGCGCGTGGCGATCTCCGCGATCAACGTTCCGGGCTTACAAAATGCTGCATTGGCGAGCGCGGCGCCGTGCGGTGCGAGGATTACGTCGGCGTGGGAAAATAATCGGACCTGTTCGCGCCACGGCAGCGCTTCGAGTTCAAGCATCCAGAAACCCGCTTTGCGCAGAAGCGGTCTCAGCTTGTCTTCATTGAGGACACGGCGCACGGCAGCGCTTCGGCGCGAGATATAAAGCCGGCGCGGACTATCATGCACACCATTTGAGAACTTGTCGCGCAGCTCGCGTAACGCTCGCACTTTCCATGGCGCAATCGCTTTCGAGGAATCGTCCATCGACGGAATCGTGGCGTGGTCGATCTGAAATCGATCGCTGGCATTGACGTAGAGAATTTTCTCGAGCGGCACTCCCAGGGCCGCCAACGACGCGGCTTCGTAGGGCGCGCCCGTGCCGTTGATAAGAAAACGCGCATATGCCTCCCATGCGCCGCCGGCCGCGGTTTTGAGCAACGCCATTCGCGAGACAAGATCGATGAGCCAGTAGTAATAATTCCCCGGCGCTTCGGGCGTGACCGCGATGGCGGTGTGGCCGGACAAATGTTGCGCCTCCGGCAAACGAAGCCGGGAAAAAATCGGATGATTTTCGATTCCCCAAACTTCCGGGGACAAATCGCCGAGCAGCGCGTTGTCGGCCGTGAGAACGGAGCCGCCGTAGCGCCCCCAAAAGTCGATCTTGCTTAGCTCGAATACGTAAGCGGGCTCGGAAAATTTCGCGCGCTGGCTCGCGCCATTTCTGAGCGGATCGGGCGACCAGGTGAGCGACTCTGCCGGATAAATTTCTGTGGCCGTACCGTGACCATTCTGATCCGTGTAGAAGGCAGTGCGAGGTTCGATGCGCTCGATCCGCGGAGTGCGTTTCATTCCCGGCGTGACGGTGCGAATTAAAGTGACGGCCTGGCGTTTTCCATTCCGCAGAGGAAGAACGAAACGTTTGAAAGGACGCAGCCGCCATTTGTGACGCCGAATGACATCTCGCAGCGGCGTTCCTCTTGCCAGCGTGTTCGAATCGGGCGAAGAACCTTCGCCGACGACAGAGATTTGTGAAAGTAACTTGGCCATCTAAAAGTTCGATCGCGGTCGTGTTAACTGCTGCGGCAGTTCTGCTCGGCTATCGACAAACCATGGGACAGAGCACTATGCATACAGACGATAAAAAGTTCGGGCTCGTGATACACGGCGGTGCAGGAACCATCGATCGTAGCAAAATGACGCCCGAACGGGAACAGGAATATCGAGAAAGTCTCAAACGCGCCCTGACCGCTGGTTACGATGTTCTGAAAAAGGGTGGCTCAAGCCTCGACGCGACCGAAGCCGCCGTCCGGGTCTTGGAAGACGATCCGCACTTTAATGCTGGCAAAGGATCGGTCTTTACGGATGCCGGGACGAACGAGTTGGACGCCGCGATCATGGATGGCAAGACGCTTAAGGCCGGGGCGGTGGCAAATCTACGTCGCATCCGTAACCCGATCAGTCTCGCGCGCATGGTCATGGAGAAATCGGAACATGCGATCAAGTCTCCGCGCGTCGGCCCGCTTCTCATAACGGGGGAGGGCGCGGAAAGATTTGCCAAGGAAAACGGCGTTGAGCTGGTCGATCAAAAATATTTTTTCACCCAGGAACGTTGGGACGCGCTCCAGAAAGTTAAGGAAGCGGAAAAAGGCGGTGGTGCGGCCGAAAAGAAATTCATCATCTCCGATCAAGATCGACATGGTACGGTCGGCGCGGTCGCGCTCGACAAAAATGGCAACCTTGCCGCCGCCACTTCCACCGGCGGAACGACGAACAAAAAAGCGGGCCGCGTTGGCGATTCGCCCATTATCGGCGGCGGCACCTACGCCAACAACGCTACCTGCGCTGTTTCCTGCACTGGCGATGGCGAGTACTTTATCCGTGCGGTCGTGGCCTATGATGTCTCTGCGCTGATGGAATATCGCGGCATGAAATTGCCGGACGCCGCGCAAAGCGCGCTCGACAAAGCAAAGCGGCTTGGCGGCGAGGGCGGATTAATTGCCATCGACAAGGAAGGTAACATCGCCTTGCCGTTCAACAGCAACGGCATGTATCGCGGTTACGTCGATTCGAGCGGCAAGTTCGTTGTCGACATTTACAGATGAAGATTGTTGTAGAGGCGCTTGTGCCAAGCGCCTGAACCAAATAAACAGGCGGCTGACACAGCCGCCTCTACAACACAAGCATGCTCCCGCCGTTCTCTGTCGTCATTCCCGCTTTTAACGAAGCGGCGCGCATCGGTGAGACCGTTCGCCAGACGCTTGAATATTTGGAACGCGTCTCGCCAGAGAGCGAACTGATCGTGGTCAATGACGGTTCCACCGACACAACATCGACAATTGCGAGAAATGCTTTGGCCGGCGCGAAGATCGATAATCGCTTGCTCGAAAATTTCCCGAACGTCGGCAAGGGCGCCGCTGTCGGCAAAGGTTTGCTCGACGCCCGGAAACCGATCGGATTATTTTTTGATGCCGATCTCTCCACTCCGCTTGGTGAGACTCCGAAAGTGATTGAGCCGATCGCGAACGGCGAAGTGGACATCGCCTTCGGTTCGCGCGCGCTCGATCGCGGCTTGATCGGCAATCACCAGCCGTGGCGGCGTGAGCAGAGCGGCCGTGTTTTCAATCTCATCGTACGGCTTGCCACCGGGCTTCCGTTCTGGGACACGCAGTGCGGCTTCAAAGCTTTCCGGCTCGATGTTTCCCGTCCAATTTTGGAAGCCGCGCGCATCAAAGGCTTCGCCTTCGACGTGGAATTATTATTTCTCGCGCAACGTGCCGGCCTGCGGTTGCGCGAGGTTCCGGTGCGCTGGAATCACGCCGAGGGAAGCAAGGTTCGTCTCGTCCATGACAGTTTGCGCATGCTTGGCGAAATCGTGTCAATGCGGGGCGATTGACTTGCCGGTCCGGCTCGGACTCGCCCGTGTCGCGTTATTTTTTAACGATCTCGGCGTTCTCGAGCATCGTCATGCCATCGCGCTCCGCGACCTTGCCTTTGAGAGTGATGGTTTTACCGCATGAATCAGCCAGTTGCTCGTTGATCGGTTTGTGTTCCCCAACAACAAGATAAGCTTTGCCGTTGCTGACAATGCCGACCGGGCCGCCGTTCTTGATGCATTTCGTCCCGCAGGCTGCGTGCTTGTCGCCCGTCGCTGCGTGATCCACGTAACACATAAGATCGACAATTTCGCCGGTGACTTCCTTATCCGCGCCCGCGTCGAGCTTGTCTTTGCCTTCGTGCTCGTGCGCGACCGCCAACGGAGAAATTGTTAGCGCCGCGATGAAAGTCGCCGCGACCGCGATCTTCAAAACGCTCGGATTGTTCGAGGTTGAATTAAACATGCGAGAATCTCCGTCGATTCCGTGGGCGGTCAACGCGCGATGTGTTGTAGCTGCCGCCGTCACTGGTGGCAGACTAATCACTTTCTGCCGGCAGCGACGCCGGCAGCTACAATGTCTTCTCGATCAAATCCGCGAACTGCGAAAAGAAATACGAAGCGTCATGCGGACCAGGCGCCGCCTCGGGATGATATTGCACGCTGAAGATCGGCAATTCTTTGTGACGCATTCCTTCCACGGTGCCGTCATTCAGATTAATGTGCGTGAGTTCGACATTTTTCGGCAGTGACTCCGGATCGACCGCGAACCCGTGGTTCTGCGCCGTGATCGCGACCTTACCGGTGCGCAAATCTTTCACCGGTTGATTCGCGCCGCGATGTCCGAATTTCAGTTTGAATGTCGATCCGCCATAGGCGAAACCGAGGACCTGATGTCCGAGACAAATGCCGAAGATCGGCTTTTTCCCCATCAACCCGCGCACCGCTTCGTGCGCATAAGGAACCGCAGCCGGATCGCCCGGGCCGTTGGAAAGAAAAATACCGTCAGGATTTAATTTCAATGCTTCTTCCGCGGTTGTCGTTGCCGGGACAACCGTGATACCGAAACCTTTCTGGCGAAGCAACCGCAGAATGTTTTGTTTGATTCCGTAGTCGTAGGCGACGATGCGATAGCGAATTGGAGGAAGTTTTGGTTTATTTCCGTCGTTGCCGTTCTTGATCGACCATGGCTCGCTCAATTTGTCTTCCGGGTCCCATTGATAAGATTCCGGTGTCGAAACTTCGCGGACGTAATCCATTCCGATAACACCTTCGCCTGCGACCGCGCGGCGCGTAGCTTCCTCGGGCGAAATTTCTTCGGTCGTTAGGCAAGCTTTCATTGCGCCGCGCGTGCGCAGATGCCGCGTCAGCGCGCGCGTGTCGATTCCCTGCACCCCGGGGATGTCCCATTTGCGCAGATATTCATCGAGCGACATTTCCGAGCGCCAGTTGCTCGGCATTTCGCTCAGTTCTTCGATGACAAATCCGCGCACGTGCGGCGATCCGCTTTCCTGATCGAGCGAATTAGTCCCGTAATTGCCGATCAGCGGATAAGTCATCGCCACGATCTGTCCGCGATAGGAAGGATCGGTCAGCACTTCCTGATAACCGGTCATGGCGGTGTTGAAACAGATCTCGCCTACGCGTGTGCCGGTCGCGCCAAATGATTCGCCCTCGAAACTTCGGCCATCTTCGAGAGCGAGCAGTGCGCGCATGTCGGCGCACATTGTCGATCTTAGCGCCCGATTATCAAATCGCTCGACAAAGAAAAATGCCCGGATCGAATTTCAATCCGGGCATTCGCAAAATTTTACCCCGCCGATGCCGTTTAGGCGGATCTCCCGTTCCCTTTTGGTAACGGGCGGATGACCATCGTGTCAGTGCCTGACTTCCAACTAAGGCATGTCATTTTCTGGTACGAACAAGCCTCCTTATTTCGTCAACTATCGGTTCGGGGATGTCACCTTTAATCTCGAACATCGCAGGGTAAATTTTTCGAGAGCCGCTGCTTGAGAGTTGAGAGCAAAGCACTGGTTTCCTACCCAACCCTCAAGGAACGACTCTCACTTTCAAAGAACTATTCCCGCAACTCCGCGCCGACTTCGCGTTGCAATCGCTCGCGAATCTTCGCGTGGGCTGCAGTTACTTCATCACTGGTCAGTGTGCGACTCCGGTCGCGGTATGTCAACGTATATGCGAGCGACTTTCGCGCCGCTCCAAGTTCGCCGGTAAACAAGTCAAACAACGCCACGCTCTCGAGCAACGGCTCTTTCGGATTTTGAATCGCGCGCAAGATTTCTGCGTGACTCAACTTCTCCGGAACAATCATCGCAATGTCGCGCGTCACGGCCGGAAATCTTTCCAATTCGCGGAAGCGCTTCGCCGATTCCTGCGCTAGCAGAACAAGATCGACATCCAGCTCCGCCACAAAGACCGCGCCCGGCGCGTCGATTGTCGATGCGCGCGCGGAAGAAAGTTGGCCGGCGAACCCGATCGATTGATTGCCGCACAAGATTTCTGCGGCGAGCGCAAGATCGACATGCTCGCCGCGACGAAACGACAAATCCGGAATGGCCAGGGAATCGATCGCGCCTTTGAGATCGAAAAAATCGAGCCGGCGTTTTTCGCGCGATCGCCAATGAGGGCCGCTGGCTGCATCGCCCCAAAGCAGAATTCCAAGGTGGCGCTCTTCTTTCCCAGCCGGTGGAATAAAGACTCGGCCCAATTCAAAAATGGCAACGCGTTCCGCGCCCGCGCGCACGTTCCTTTCAAGAACGCCGAGCAATCCGGTGATGAGAGTTCGCCGCAACGCGACGTGATCTTCGCTGAGCGGATTGCGCAACGCGATCGCGTGTTCGCTGGCGGCGACAGCTCGCGGAATTAATTTCGAAGTGCGCGCTTCATCCAGCGCATGCGCAGCGAGACGCTCGCGCAAAGCAGATTCAAGATCGTGCGAACGATCGGCCGCACTTGTCGGCGTAAAGCGGCTGCGATCTGTGCCGGCGATTTTTTCTACGCCATACGCACGCACCACTTCTTCGACAAGATCGACATCGCGCTGCAAATCGCGCCGATGACTCGGAATCTTCCATTTCGATTCTTTCTTTTCGCCTTTGCCCTTCTTGCTTAAGCCGAATCGCTCGAGGATTTGATCAACCGTTTTCGGTTTAACCTGGACCCCGAGCAGTTGATCGCACTTCGCGTAGGTCAACGAAACGTCCGTTGGATTTGGCGGAAGCTTTCCGGCCACGGCAACTTGTTTCGCCGGAGTTCCGCCGGCGATTTCGCGAATGAGCTCGCTCACGCGCTGCGACGCGCGCAAGACCATTCCCGGATCGACGCCACGTTCGAACCGATAACTCGCGTCGCTTGGAAGATTCAGGTTGCGCGCCGTTCGCCGAATGCTGGCCGGTAAAAAGTAAGCCGCTTCGAGCAGAACACTTCTCGTCGATTCTGTGACGCCCGTTTCTTCGCCTCCCATCACACCGCCGAGGCCAACAGCGCGCTCGTCATCGGCGATTACTACGTTCTCGGGTGTGAGCGAGTAAGTCTTGCCATCGAGCGCGAGAAACTTTTCGCCCGCGCGCGCGAGCCGGACATTGATGCCGCCCTTCAGTTTGTCAGCGTCGAACGCATGCGTCGGTTGACCTAGCTCCAGCATCACAAAGTTCGAGGCATCGACGATATTGTTGATAGAACGGATACCGACGCTCTCGATCTTCGCGCGCAGCCACGCCGGACTTGGGCCGACTTTCACGTTGTCGATCTTGCGTGCAGAAAAGAACGGACATTCACGTAGCGCCGAAATCGTGATGCCCATGTGCGTGTTGACTGCTTTAAGCAGTCGATCTTCTTCGGGACGTTTTTGTAGTTTTTTGTCCGTCAATGCTGCGATCTCGCGCGCCAATCCAAAGTGACTGAGCAAATCCCCGCGGTTCGGCGTGATCTCCACGTCGAGAACGGTCTCGCTCGGAAAAAGATCTGCAATTGGCGCGCCGATCTTTGCTTCCGGCGACAAAATCAAAAGGCCGGCCGCGTCTTCGCCGAGTTTTAGTTCGATCGCGCTGCAAAGCATTCCCTCCGAATCGACGCCGCGCAGTTTGCTCTTTTTGATTTCCAAACCGTTCGGCAGTTTCGCGCCGGGCAACGCGAGCGGAACTTTGTCGCCCACTTTGTAATTCTTCGCGCCGCAAACGATCTGACGTTTGGTGCCGCTGCCATCATCGACTTCGCAAACGGTTAGCCGATCGGCATTAGGATGTTGTGATGACGCCGTGATTTGCGCGACGATCACCTTGTCGATCTTGGCGCCGCGTTCCTCGATCGCTTCGATCTCGACACCGGCAAGTGTGAGCAAATCGGCCAGCTTGTCGATCTTGTCCGGAAGATCGACAAAGTCGCGCAGCCAGGTGACGGAAAATTTCATTTCCTATTTCGCTGTCATCCCGAACGAAGTGAGGGACCTCGCAAAAACATTATGGCATTCGAGGAATACTTTGTGTGGCTCGCGTAATTTCGTGTGCCTGAGTGAGGTCCCTCGCCGTCTGCGCGGCTCGGGATGACACGCGATTGTGTTTTGGAAGAAGAGGCTCATGCGAATTGTTTGAGGAAACGCAAATCGTTCTGCGCGAAGAGACGGATGTCAGGGATGCCGAACAGAATCATGGCGAGGCGATCCATGCCGAGACCGAAGGCGAACCCGGTCCATTTCTCCGGATCGTAAGCCTTGTCACCGCGCGCTTTGTTCACCTCCTCGAAAACAGCTGGATGCACCATCCCCGAACCGCAGACCTCAATCCATTGTTCGCCGCCTTTGAGCGCTTTCGATTTCACGTCGATCTCGAAACTCGGTTCGGTGAATGGAAAATAGTGCGGGCGAAAACGCACCGCTGTGTCGGGGCCGAAAAGCTCGTGCATGAAAAATTCGATGGCGCCTTTCAAGTCCGCGACGCTGACGTTTTCATCGACATACAAACCTTCGATCTGATGGAACTGCGCGCTGTGCGTAGCGTCGACTTCATCGCGCCGATAGGCGGCGCCGGGTGCGATCACGCGAATGGGCGGCGCGGCCGATTGCATGGTGCGGATTTGAACCGTGGAAGTGTGCGTGCGGAGCAAGCGGCCATCCGGTAAATAGAATGTGTCCTGCTCGTTGCGCGCGGGATGATCGGGCGGCGTGTTGAGCGCGTCGAAACAATGCCATTCGTCTTCGATGTCGGGTCCGTCGGCGAGCGCGAAACCCATGCGCCGGAAAATCGCGATGCCGCGATCGAGCATTTGGGTGAGGGGATGAAGCGAACCGCGCGGCGAAGGCGTCCCCGGCAATGAGATGTCGATGTTAGCGAGCGCGGCGGTTTCCTGCTGGGATTGAAATTTCTCCGCGCGCTGGTCGATGGCAGCGGTGACGGCGGTGCGAACTTCGTTGAGCAATTTGCCGACGATCGGCTTTTCCTCTTTGCCGAGCGTTTTCATTTGCTCGCCCCAGGCCGAGATGCTGCCGCTGCGGCCGAGATATTTCACGCGCGCGGCTTCGAGGGCCTGCGCGTCCGGCGCGTCGCTAATTTCGCGCAGTGCGTTCTCGCGTAGTTCTTCGAGCGGATGAGGCATGAGCGGAAGTTAAAAGGGTTACAAAGGTTACATGGTTACAAAGGACGAAGCCTCCGCAATTGTAACTTTGTAACGATTTTAACTTTTGTAACGTCGCTTTACGCCGCTTTTTTCGGTTTCGATTTGGATTTGTTTTCCAGCGCGCTCTTCGCTTGATCGACAATCGATTTGAAAGCGGCTTCGTCGGTGACGGCGAGATCGGCCAGGATCTTTCGGTCGAGACCGATGCCGGCGGCTTTCAAGCCCTCGGCGAAACGACTGTATGTGATTCCATTGGCGCGCGCGGCGGCGTTGAGACGTTGGATCCAAAGATAGCGGAAGGTGCGCTTGCGCGTTTTGCGATCGCGATACGCCCAATACTTGCCTTTCATGGTCGCGTCTTTGGCGTACCGGAAAAGTTTGGATCGGCGTCCGCGATAACCTTTCGCGGATTTGACGACGCGTTTGCGTCGTTCCCGGCTGGCCGGGGCATTGGTGGCTCTTGGCATTTGCTTTGTCCCGAATCATCTTCGGGACTCCTCGTTCAGCGAGTTGTTATTCCATTGTCGATCTTCGCGACCTCACTCGCTGAAATAGTCCGGCGGTAGCCGGACCAGGTGCGAAGATCGTGACGCGCGTGGCGCGTCGGGCGGGGAAAATAGGCCGCTCGTTCTAAATGACAACTGAATTTCTGCCGCCTGCGCCAGCAATTTCGGATTGGCCGGGTGGCAGGTGAATTGTAAGATATGACGAATGCATTGGTTGCATCGGCACCGGCTCTGGATCATTGCCGGCATTTGCATCGTCGTCACCGCTTTGGTGATCGCTTTGCATTTTTTGCCGGACATCCCGTTTTTTTCCAATGTCTGGCGCGGCGAACAAAACGTCGAAGATTTGCTGCGGCGTGAAGGCCGCAAGACTGCGACGCGCCAGGATTTTGTTTTTCTCGGCATTGATCAGGAGTCGCGCGAGTTTCAACCGTTCGATGACGCACAAATCGCGAGCAGTCGCGCGTTGCAGTTAATGGCAGCGAAGCCGTTTCCCTGGTCGCGCGAAGTCTGGGCCTTGCTGCTTGATCGCTTGTGCGGAGCGGGCGCGCGCCTGGTGATGTTCGACGTGAGTTTCAGCCCGACAAACGAAGGCGACCCGGCCTTTCGTGCCGCACTCGACCGCTATCGCGACAAAGTGGTTATCGGGGCGAACTTTGATTTCTCCAACGTTGGGGAACACGGCGGCATAGCCAAAAATGTTCCGCCCAATGCCTCGCTCATTCCCGAGCCGCAGATGGAGGACGACCGGGTCGGTTACATTGTTTTCTTTCCCGATTGGCTCGACCAAAAAATCCGCTCGATCCATTACACCGTTACCGACATGCAACTGGCGCGGCAAAATCCGCTGCCCGGTGAGATTCCGCATGAAGCGTTGAGCGCGCGTGCGCTGGAAAAATTGGGACACGGCGCCGACGTCCCGCGCGATTTAAAGCCGCGCATATTCCGGTTCAGCGCCTTGGACGCCTATCAGCCCCGCCCGCTTTGGGAAGTTTTCGACGACAAGATTTGGCATGCCAATTACAAAGACGGCGCTTTTTTCAAGGACAAAGTCATCATCGTCGGATCATCGGCGCAGATTGTGCACGATGCTTTCGACACGCCGCTCGGTCCGGAAACCCCGGGACCGGCTTTGCATCTGCACGCGCTCGCCGCCGGGCTCGATCATGAATTTTTGTATGACGTGCCGATTAACTACGATTTCCTGACGATCTGCGTCGCGGGAATTTTATCGTGGGTGCTGCTCGCACTCATCCGCCGGCCACTCGTTTGTTTGCTCGCCATCGCCGTCGTCGCCATCGTCTATCTCGGCCTGGCTCGTATTCTTTACGACTGGCGCGGCATCCTCATCATGGTTGTGCCGACTCTGGCCGCGTTTCTCGTCAGCGGACTTGTCGGTTTGGGATTCGAATACACGCTTGAAATTCTCGAGCGACGACGGACGCGCCGCACCCTCGAGCGTTACGTATCGAAAAATCTCGTTCAGGAAATTCTCGATAATCCGGACAGCTACTATCACTCGCTCCTCGGCGTGCGCGTTCCCGCCACCATCCTTTTTTCCGATCTCGTCGGATTCACCACGCTTTCGGAAAAGGCCGACCCCGAAGAACTGGTCCGCCAATTGAATGAGTATCTGACCAAGATGACGGCAGTCGTTTTCCAGAATGGCGGCACGCTCGATAAATTCATCGGCGACGCGATCATGGCGGTGTGGGGGAACGTGCGCAGTTTCGGTCAGACCGAAGACGCGAAACGGGCTGTGCGCACGGCCATCGGAATGCGGCGCGAGCTGCAAAAGTTAAATGAAGGCTGGCGCGCAGAAGGCCGGCTCCCGCTCGGAATGGGTGTCGGGATTAATCACGGTGAAGTGATCGTTGGCAACATCGGTTCGCACGAGCGCATGGACCCGACCGTGATCGGCGATGCCGTTAATCTAGCTTCGCGACTGGAAGGTTTGACTCGCGTTTACGGCGTCGATGTTCTTTTGGGCGCGTCGGCGGCCGAACTTGTGCGCGACGAATTTCATTTGCGATCGGTGGCGCGCGCCCAGGTCAAAGGGAAGTCCGAGCCGGTCGACATTTTCACGCCGGTCGGCGCGCGCAATGATGCTGTCGATCTTGAATTGTTGAAATGGCTCGAGTCCTACGAAGATGGAATTTTGAAATTTCGGTCCCGCGATTTCACCCAGGCCAAAATCTTGTTCTCGCGCTTTCTCGAATTTTATCCCGAGGATTTTCTGGCCAAGATGTATCTGGAGCGCGCGCTCGAATACGAACAACAAGCGCCAGACGAAGCCTGGAACGCGGTCGAGGTGTTCAAGAAAAAGTAACAATCGCCCCGGTTGTCATCCTGAGCCGCGAAGACGGTGAAGGACCTCACATTTGCCATTGCGTTACACAAATCCGCTCGTGTGACACATTACTCGGCGGGAGGTCCCTCGCTGCGCTCGGGATGACAGTGCGTTGTCGTTTCGCTGGCACAATCGCCCGTCACGCGTAAAGAACTGTTGTGAAAGAATCGCCGCGAAGTTTTCATTTTCTTGGAATTTCCGGCACGGCCATGGGAGCAGTCGCGGCCGCGTTGCAGGAGCGCGGATTCAAAGTTACCGGCTCGGATGAAAATGTTTATCCGCCGATGTCGATCTTCCTCGAAGAGCGTGGCATCAAACTCAAAGCTGGATATGGCGCCGAGAACATCCCGGCGGATGTCGATGTGGTGGTGATCGGGAACGCGATGAAACGCGGCAATCCGGAAGTGGAAGCCGTGCTCAACCGGAAACTCTTTTATGTGTCGTTGCCGGAAGTCTTGAAAAATCATTTTCTGCGCGGCCGGCACAATCTTGTCGTCACTGGCACACACGGGAAGACCACGACGACGGCGTTGCTTGCCTGGATTCTGGAGAAAGCCGGGCACAAACCGGGTTATCTGATCGGTGGAATCCCGAAAAATCTTGGGCAGGGCGCGCGCCTGAACGATTCCAAATATTTCGTGATCGAGGGCGATGAATACGACACGGCGTTCTTCGACAAGCGTTCCAAGTTTATTCACTACCTGCCCGAGCTGGTGATCGTAAACAACATTGAGTTCGATCACGCCGACATTTTTAATAACATCGATGAGATCAAACTGAGCTTCCGACGCTTGCTCAACATCGTGCCGCAAAACGGGATGGTCATTCTCAACGGCGACGATGCCAACTGCGTGGAAGTGGCGAGAGATTGTCGCGCCCAGATGATTGAAGTCGGTCTTTCAGAAAACTGCGCGCAACGCATTCGCGACCCAAAGTATTCGTCCAAAGGATCGCAGTTCAAACTTGGCGAAGCGACCTTCGATATTCCGCTCGTCGGCGAATTCAACATTCGCAACGCGGCGATGGCCGCGACGGCGGCGCGCTTTTATCGGATCTCGGATGCGAAGATCCAGGCAGCCTTAAAAACCTTTGCCGGAGTCGCCCGGCGGCTGGAGGTGCGGGGCGAAGCGCGCGGCGTTACCGTGATCGACGATTTTGCGCATCATCCGACCGCGATCGCGCAAACATTGCAGGGATTGCGCCATCGCTATCCCGGTCATCGTTTGTGGGCAATTTTCGAACCGCGCTCAAACACAACGCGCCGCGCCGTGTTCCAACAGCAATTGCCCGACGCATTGAAACTGGCCGACGGCGTGGTGATGGCGCAAGTGGCCCGGCTCGAGCAAATCCCGGAAGAGGATCGACTACATCCGGAGGCAGTGGTCGAAGCAATCGCGAAAGCTGGCCGGCCGGCGTTTTACGAAAAGAATGCGGATGCGATTGTCGATCTTATCGTGCCAAAGCTGAAAGCTAAAGACGTGGTCGCGATTTTTAGCAACGGCGGTTTCGATAACATTCACGAGAAACTGCTCGCGCGGCTGAAGGATCTCTAAGGAAAGCAGGAAAGCAGGAATTATTTTCAGGAGT
>Ga0209526_10000181_pt1 | contig 38791 bp, 35 predicted proteins | sample JacPinW_OM2H0_M1_FD_188566 | JGI IMG/M metagenome (GOLD analysis project Ga0209526, IMG submission 188566) | Forest soil microbial communities from Algoma, Ontario, Canada - Jack Pine, Ontario site 1_JW_OM2H0_M1 (SPAdes) (version 2) | ecosystem: Environmental > Terrestrial > Soil > Boreal... | reverse complement strand
TGCGAACTTGATGCCGGGTAGCGCGCCTTCAAAAGGTAGCTTCGAGGCGGGCTGGCCCCAACGCAACTTGATTACGACGGTTTGTCCGCCGATGGCGTTGGCGCTGCCGTGCAGCACATTGGCGACGGTGACGCCTCCTGCGAGGTCGCGATAAATATCGATGTCATCGGGATTCAGCACGTCCGCGATATTGACGATGGAAGAGACGGAGATGCTGCCTTCGTTCACACTTCCGTCCACGGCAATGTGCGAGTGGCAGTCAATAATGCCGGGCATGACGAACTGACCGGCGGCGTCAATGACCTGCGCGTCTTTCGGCGCTTTTATAGACGCGCCGACTTCCGCGATCTTTCCATCTTTGATCAAAATCGAGCCATGTTCGATGGTGCCGTGGCTGACGGTCAGGATAGTGGCGTTTTGAATCAAGATGACGGGAGCGGACTCCGCTGCCGCAGATTTGGATGCGCCCGCCAGAAGCGACACAGGCAGAGCGAGAAACGCGGCGCAAACCAGGGCTTTTGTGGAGGTTGCCGAATTCATCGGGCTCCTCCGGCGATAGTCTCGCGAGCACCAGGCCTGGTGCCGGTAAAGTCCGTCTGGAATCCTTGCACGCTGATCGATCCTTTCATGGACGTGCCGTCGAAGGTGCCGGTGAAGAGCACATCGGCGGGCGAACCCTCGATGGGAATGTTGATCGTGAAGCTGAACTTATCGACGCTAAGATAACCGCTGATAATGTTGGCAGTGCCGCGGCTACTGGTGATCGTGCCGGAAAGAGAACCGTCACTGGCCATGACGATATCAGCGGTGGCGTCTTCCGGCCCTTGCGGTGTGGTGTAGGCAAACTTCCACTTGCCAGTGAGGTCGCCTTTTGGGGGATCTTTGGGCTTTTCCGGTTCGCGGATGGTGAATTTGCGGCCGTCCACGAAGGCAAATTTAATTTTTGTCTTTTCGTCGAAGATGTCGCCGTCGGTGACGACCAAATTGGCGATTTTGCCGTTTTCGATGGAGCCGAGCCGATCCGAGACGCCGAAGATTTCGGCGGGAGTCAGAGTGAAGGCGCGAATTGCCGCATCAGGGGAGAGCCCGGCGTCGATGGATTTTTTCGCGCCCTTCAGCATATCTTTCGGCGCGGTGATCGCGCCGGAATAGAACGCGAACTTTACTCCCGCCTTGGCGAGCGCGGCTGGGGAGGAAGGCGCGCGTTCACGGAAGCGCAGGGTGCTGAGCGAAGGAACGTCGTCGGGGTCGGCGTCTTTTTCGGCTTCGGGCCACTTTAAATCGACGAGAACGGGGAGTTTCTTCGTTGCGATTTCGTTGGCTACTTCGTAGCTCATTTGCCCGCCGTAGAGTACTCCGTTTACGTGCCAGCGTTCGGCGAGATCAAGGGCGCGACGAATCTGGGTGGAATTGTTCGCGGGGATGAGCACCAAGGCGTGGTCTTCCAGCGCGTCGGCAAGAGCCTCTTCTGTGCGGTCGTAACGAGGCCGGGCTATGCCGCGCGGGTTCTTCTCGTAGATGGCTTGGGCCTTCGTGCTCCAATCCGTGTCCAGCCAAACCTGGCGCACGTAGGCGAGCGAACCCATGAGCGAGCCGGGGAAGCTGGCGAAATTGCCAACCGTTTGCAAGGAAACGGGAACGGCAACGGGCGATTTCACCACCATGTCGCCATTGCGCTCGCCGCCGAGATTCAGCAATGCGGCCTGCCCGGGGAACATTCCGCCTTTTGGTGCCGAAATAACACTAGTGAACCCTGCGGCGCGCCAGGTATCTACGCGCTTCTCGCTGAGGCTGGCTTCACCGGCAGCGCTGCGCCAGGGTGTCGCTCCCGGACGATCTTCCGGGCCGCGCGAGATGGGCGGGTGCGAACCTCCTTCACCGGAGGGTACGGGAGCAGGAGGAATGCCGACGTCGGTAAAGGAATCGATGAAGCCGGGATAGACGATGAGGCCTTTGCCTTCGATGACCCAAGCTTCGTCGGGAATGGTGGCGTCCTTGCCGACGGCTTTGATCACGCCGCGCGAGATGACGACCGTGGCATTTTCCAAGCGGGGTCCGGAGACGGGTACGACCGTGGCTCCGCGAATGGCGAAATATTGCGGTTCGCCGCCCTGCGCGGCGGCGCGCGACGCCCCGAGCAAAGCTGCCCACCCGACTGCGACAACCCCCAGCGCAAACCTCAACCTTTGATCCGAAGAACGCATTCACTGCTCCAAAGTTTTGGACGGCGCGGGAGGCGCGATCCAGTCGGCAATGTGCTGCAAACGGATGAGGCTAGTGGGAAGTTGCGGAAGAGTCAAGGAGATAGGAGTTCTGAAGGCTGGCGTTCCCTGCGTTTTTGACTTTACGAGGACGAGCGAAATGTCATGAAACAAATTAGAGGCGAGTTGCGTCTCTTCTATGGCTATCCCATAGGGGACGCCCGTGATATGGTTATCCCATAGGAGGCGTTGATGGGCATTCCTGCTGAGGGCGAGGAGAGCTCATGAGGGCACTACGCGCCTGGCTGCTGAGGCTAGTGGGCACATTCCAACGCTGGCCTCGCGATACGGAACTGAGCGCAGAACTCGAAAGCCATCTGCAATTGCACATCTCTGACAACGAGCGTGCTGGAATGACGGAGGCGGAGGCTCGCAGGCAAGCGCTGATCAAGCTGGGAGGCATTGCGCAAACGACAGAGATGTACAGAGAGCGGCGCGGCCTGCCTTGGCTAGACGCGATGGTGCAAGATGTTCGCTACGGCGTCCGCGTGCTGCGCAAGAGCACGAGCTTTACGCTTGTCGCGGTTCTCACGCTGGCGCTGGGAATTGGCGTAAACACCGCAATCTTCACGGCCTTTGACGCGCTCGTTCTCCGCCCTCGGCCCGTGAAGGACCCTGAACGTCTTGTGTCTCTCTTTCGTACTGCTCCGGGAGAATCGCGCGGCGGCCTGTCGTATCCCGACTACATTTTCTTGCGCGACCACAGTAAATCCTTCTCGGACCTTACTCTCCTCGCCTACGGTATAGCGGTCACTTCGAGCGATCTGTCGGCGACGGGACCGGAGAGTTCATCGCGCATTGCCGGAGCCGTTGGGTTTCGACTGCCGCAACTCCTCGAGGGCAGCGCCCAGCCCATCGGATGCGTTTTCGTTTCGGGCAATTACTTGCCCACGTTCGGTGCGACGCCGCTACTTGGCCGTATCCTCTCGCCTGAGGACGATCAGGCGAACGCCTCACTTGTCGTGCTGATGAGCGGAAACTTCTGGGAGCGCCGATTTCACTCGGATCCAAAAGTTGTCGGCTCGGTGCTGCACCTCAACGGTGTCGCCTTCACGGTTGTCGGCGTGACGCCGCTCAATTATCTCGCAGGACTTCCGGCGGTGCCTGATCTCTGGGCGCCACTCGCCGCCAAAGTGTACCTTGGGTTCTCCGCAAAAGATTTTGCCAATCGGCGCGTGTCCGCTGGGTTTGCAGGCGGACGTTTGAAGCCGGGAGTGCCACTGTCCGACGCGCAAGCGGAATTGAATGTTCTAATTGCGCAGGTGCGGACGGGTCGCCCAGAAGACGAGCGCAACATGAGTGTGAAAGTCGTCTCTGCGAGCAACAATCTCGCGTCCCTTGATCCGGAGATGTGGCCCGTCGTGGCTGCCGCGATGTGCGCGGTCGCACTGCTTCTGCTGATTGCCTGCGCCAACGTGGCGAGCCTGTTGCTGGGAAGGGCCGTCGCGCGACGCAAAGAGATTGCGGTACGACTGGCGCTCGGCGCAGGCAGAGGGCGGTTATTGCGGCAATTGCTCACCGAGAGCATGATGCTCGCTCTCCTTGCCGGAGTGATCGGGCTGCCTCTAGGTGGCTGGATGCTTCACCTTTTGATTCTGGAGATCGCTTCCGCACTGCCCTCGTTTTGGGGCACGATTGCTCTCGAGGTTAGTCCCGACATCCGCATTTTTGCATACACACTCCTGATTTCCTGCATGGCAGGAGTCGCCTTTGGCTTAAGCCCCGCGCTGCAAGCGTCTAACGCCGATGTGAACTCTGCCTTGAAGGAGGAGGGCAGTGTCTTTGGCCAACGGCTCAGTCGCTCGCGATTGCGCGGCTTGCTCATCGCTGGACAGATGGCTGCCTGCCTGATCCTGCTCATCAGTTCCGCGCTGTTACTTCGCGGGTCGCAACGCGCGCTCACGATTGATACCGGCTACGAGAGCCGCCATGTCGTGTTTTTGGAGATGTACGATCCCGCAAATCTTCATTTCTCCCAGGCGCGTTTGTTGCAACTGAATCGCGACCTTATCCAAGGCATCGCCCGTCTTCCGGGCGTGCAGTCTGTTGCGCAAGCCTCTCGCAGTCCTGTGGGTGGGACCCGGTGGGTGCCTGTTTCGCCGGTGGGTGTAGCACCGCCGTCGCCCGATGCGAACGGAAACACACCGGCGGCCGGCTATAGCTATGTGAGTCCGAATTATTTTGAGGGACTTAGTATTCCCATTGTTCGGGGACGATCTTTCACTGCGCATGAGGCGGAGGGACAGGCGCCGGTAGTCGTCATCAGTGAGGCGACCGCTCGGCGCTTCTGGCCAAACGAGAATGCTCTTGGCAAGCGCATCCAAATCGGATCGGAAAAAGGCACGATGTCCTTTCCCGGGGAAAAAGATCCATTCATTGCCAGCAGCGAAGTGATAGGTATTGCGCGGGATGTGCGCAGCCTGGATCTGCGCAAGATCGACGAATCGTATTTGTACTTGCCGCTTTCCCAGAGCCGTCAATGGACCAGCACACTGCTCGTGCGTACGGGTAGCGATCCCAACCCCCTGCTTCCGGCGATCGGTCATGAGGTCCGCCACCTGGAGGCTAATCTTCCGGTCATCGCCGCTCCGCTGAACACGATGGTTTCCATGGACCCGTATTTCGTGGTCTCGCGCATCCGAGGACTTCTCGCGAGCATCGTTGGGGTGCTCGGGCTGCTGCTCGCGTGCATGGGCGTCTATGGCATGGTCACCTACAGCGTGGCCCAGCGAACGCGAGAGATCGGTATTCGGATGGCGCTTGGCGCCGACAATGTCCGAGTGCTGGGACTGGTGGTGCGCCAGGGTTTCCAACCGATTGCAGCCGGGATTTTGGCTGGCATTGCGGCCTCGGCGGCGATTTCACGTCTGCTCGCCGCGACGCTCTTCGGACTCAGTCCGATGGACGCCATCTCGTTTGCGGGCGTCTCGCTTTTGTTGGTCTCTGTCGCGCTGCTGGCTACCTGGCTGCCGGCGCGTCGCGCGACACGGGTCGACCCTATCGTGGCGCTGCGTTACGAATAGCGGCGGGCTTTGCGCTACACCAGCAAATTGCAGCGATTACTTGGTGTCCTTGGCTTTGATGGAGAGGAGTTCAACCTCGAAGATCAGGGTCGCGTTGGGACCGATCTGACCTCCAGCGCCTTGCTCGCCGTACGCCAATTCCGCCGGAACGAAGAGCTGCCACTTTGATCCCACGGGCATGAGCTGCAGCGCCTCCGTCCAGCCTTTGATCACTCCGCTGACTGGGAATGTAGCCGGCTGACCGCGCTTGTAGGAGCTGTCGAATTCCGTACCGTCCAAGAGCGTGCCGCGATAATTGCAAACGACCTGGTCCGTAGCGACCGGCTTGGGTCCCGTTCCCTCTTGCAGAACCTTGTATTGCAACCCGTCGGGCAGTACGACGACGCCTCCCTTGGCTTTGTTGGCTTCGAGAAATGCCAGACCTAGTTGTTTGTTAGCCTGCCCCGCTTGCTGTGCCAACGCCTGCTGTTTTGTGCGCACGTCGCTTTGCAGTTGAGTGAGAACGGCGCGCTCTTCGTCCTCGGTCAAGAGCATTTTCCCGTTCGACAAGGCGTCTCTTAAGCCCCGGGCGACGATCACCGGGTCGATGTCGATCGGCTGCTTACGCAGTCCGCTGCCAATGTTCATGCCCAGGGCATAGCTGGTTTTTTCCTTTTGCGTCTTCAAAGTGAGCGGCTGGCCTTTAGCCGCCGGAGTTCGGGAGATCTTTGCAGCGGTACCTCGCTGAGGTTTTGCGGGAGCAGGCGGCTGCGTTTTGGCGGGCGGCGTCGTTTGCTGCTGCGCAATGCTATTGGGAAGCGCGATAGCCGCGGCGAAAAGAATCAAGGTGATACGCAGTGAATTTTGCATACAAGCATTGTGGCACGCCCACGATGCTTGACAAAAGTGGACAGCAAGTCAAAATCGCTCAGGGCTTTTTCTTTTTGAAAAGGCCGCCTATGGCATCGATTGGATTATTGGGATTTTGCTGTTGTTGCTGCTGAGCGCCCTTTGTCTGAGAACCGCCGCCGAAACAACCCAACTGCGACTTAAGCATACTCGCGGCGACGCCACCCACATCGGGAACGAACTTCGGATCGGCCGTCGTGCCTTTGATTTGAAAAGGGATCGTCGGACCACTGCCGCCGCTCGCATTTTTGCAATTGCCCATCAGTCCTCCTGCCGCGCCGGCCACGCCCCCGGCACCGCCAGTGACTTTGCCTAGCAAGCCGCCGATGGCATTCGAAGCAGCCCCGGTTGCCGCGCTCCCCGCAGCGCCCGCCGCGCCGCCAACGCCACCTTTCAGCGTTGCCGCCATCTTAAAGTCCAAATTGTTCTTCGCGTCGATGGTTCCCTTTCCCACCAGAGTGCCTAGCGAGGGCACCACAGCTTGGGTGTTCTGTACCTCGATCCCGGTCGGCGCCACGCGCAGATCGGTGGTCATCTTCTCGATGTCCAGATCCTTGCCGGTGTTGATGCCCACAAGCGAACCTACAGCCGACAATTTCGAGCCAAGGTCGAACCCCACGAGTTTTGCGCTAAACATGCCCACGTTTCCAGAGGTCACAAGTTTGTTCGTTGGGCCGTTGAGCTGCAGGTTCACGTTGAGCGTGCCCCCCTGCAGCGACGCCCCATTGGGCATGTGAATTCCTACCGCGGGCAGGAATGCTTCCAAATCCTTCGCGGGCATGTTCTGCCCTTCCACCTTGACGTGGAGGAAGACGGCATCCGAATCCGCGGGAACTTCATACGTGCCGGTGAGATGAGCGACGTCATTACCGATTTTTAGTGTCGAGGGCTCGAGGACGCCGCGGTTCTTGCGCAGATCGTACTTCGTATGGAAGTCGACGATAAGGGGAACGGTCGCTGGCGAACCACCGGAGACGAGCAGCGCCTTGGACAGCTTGGCGGTGCCGCTGATCACTGCTTCGCCATTCTGCGAGGCGACCGTGGCGTTCAGATCAAGCAAGCCACCAAGCCCTACGGAGGGATCAAGAAAGCCGGTGCTGGCGAGATTCAAATTATCGACCGTCAGCTTGGCATTCACCGGCGTCAACGCGGTGTTCTCCTGGTCGAGAGGTCCGGCAGTGCCGTCCAGTTTGAGAGTGCCGCCGCCCGGAAGATTCGCGGTAAGTGTTACTGGAAATTTGGTGGTCAGCGAAACGTTGGAAGCGGTCAAGTCCACTTTGTCGTACGTGCTGCGCTTTTGAGAATTGGTCGAGCCGACAATGACGCGTCCATTGCGGAGCTCCAGTTTCGCCACTGAAAACTCACTGGCGTTTGACGACGAAGGCTTTTCGGTCTGTTGCGGTGGAGGTGGCGTCTGTTTCCCTTGCGATTTTGCGGCCGACGCGCCGAAGGAGGAGTAGTTCCACTCGCCGCCGGGACTGCGCAACAGCGTTACTTCCGGACTATCGATAACGATCCTGGTGATGTTGAGGTCTTTGTGCAAGATCAGGGGCATCAGCTCAACGCCAACCTTGATGGACTTGGCCGTAAGAAATGGAGACTTGCTGAATTTAGGATCGTCGGCAATGGACAAATTGTCGGCAGCCAGCGAGCCGGTAAAGAGTGAAAGGCTGAGGTTGCCCACCTCAACTTTGCGGCCGAGCGCCGCGGAGGCTTTCTCTTCAATAGTCGGCCGGAACTGGTTGACAGGAATGAGGAACGGCGCAACCAGCACGAGAACCACGAGAACAGCAACGATTATGAGTATGACGCGAAGTGTACGGTGCATGAGCGACCTCCGGCTCGGCAGGGACGGAAACGTGAACGCGAAAGCGAGCACGTTGCGGCGAGGGCGATAATAGCATACGCATTTCGAATACCCCCTACCGGAGAAACCCGATGCAAAGCGCTTGGGGCCGCGATTTTAAGGGCTCCATTCGCAAGACTAAGGAGCGAGGCCTACATGGTTTACGGTACAGAATTAGTTTGAAGCGCCGTAAACAAACGGGTAACGTAATCGCACTAGATCGCTTCATTTTGGTCGGCTTGTCGGGAAAGAAAGAGGAGTGCTAAATGAAACCAATCATTCGAGCCGTCGATCCGCGACTATTCGTTGTAGCGATTGCGTTGCTCGCTTGCTTGGTGACCGGCGGCGCTTCCATGGCTCAGCAGCGTATTGTCGCGAATCTTCCTGAGGCTCCCACGCCGAAGCGACAAACGAATGAAGCTCGGGAGAAGGCGAAGGCAGGAACTTCCAAAACGACACTAGGCATCTTGAGCCGCAGGTCGTTTTTCTTCCCGGACTTGGCTCATACCGATAAGCCGCTCACCAGCGGACAAAAGTTTTTGCTGGCTACCGATGAAAGCGTCGCGCCCTCTGCTTTGATCGGGGCGGCGATTAGCGCCGGGATCAACCAAGCGCGCGATTCCTGGCCGGGCTACGGGCAGGGGTGGAACGGCTACGGCAAACGGTATGGCGCGACACTGGCCCTTAACGCATCAACGGATATGTTTGGGACATTTCTACTGCCCTCGCTGCTGCACCATGATCCGCGATATTTCGTGCTCGCGCGTGGAAGTTTCTCGCAGAAAATTGGCCACGCGCTAAAGAGCGTGGTGGTCACGCGCACGGATGCTGGCGGACAGGCGGTGAATGCCTCTGGCGTGCTCGGGCCGTTAGGCGCCGAGGGTCTCGCCAACACGTATCTCCCCGATGCGGAGCGGAGTGCGGGCCAAACCTTTGAGCGATTCGGGATTCAATTAGCCGTTATTGCGGCCGGCAACGTAGCCAAGGAGTTTTGGCCGGCGATTTTCAAGACGCTACGAATCGGGAAGCTCGTACCCAGTGCGAATCCCGGCGCTCCGTCCGGCGCCGCCAGGCAGTAATCGCTGCGCTACGCGGGTTCCTATTATTGCCGTTCGGTATGTATGGCTGCAGTTCAGGAGGAAGCCTCTACGCTGCCGGCTGCGGCGGATCTAGCTTCCATGGGAGGCGGCGCAGCGGTAGCAGGCAGGCAAGCAGTCACGACCGTGCCTTTTCCTTCACCGTTCGACTGAATGTCCAGAGTACCGCCAAGCTGACGCAAGCGTTCGCGCATTCCGCGGATGCCCACGCCCGGCGTACCCGTTGGCGAAGACATTATTTCGGCACGCTTCTGCGACGGCATGCCTTTGCCTTTGTCTCCCACCTCCACGCGGACGTGACCGTCGGTATGCGCGATCAAGATTCTGGCAACCGAACTTCCCGAATGCCGATGGATGTTGGTGAGGCACTCCTGCACGACGCGAAAGATCGCGGTTTCTAGGTCGCGCGACAGTCGGCCGAAATCGCCAGGAATTTGGAGATCGATGTCGATCTTGCTGCGTTCGGAAAATCCCCTTATGTACCAGGTGAGAGCGGAGGAAAGCCCCGCCTCATCGAGCAATGGCGGATGCAGGAGGTAAGAAATTGTGCGGATGTCGGTGCTCATGTCGTTGACGAGCGCTGTGCTGTCCGCAATGGTCGTGGCGGTCTTAGCAAGCCGTTCGATGTCCGCTCCCACCGCGGCAAGGTTCATCGAGAGCGCCGCGAGGGTCTGCCCTACGCTGTCGTGGAGCTCGCGTGCGATGCGGCGGCGCTCTTCATCCTGTAGGTGAAGCAGGCGCGCGGAGAGTTCTCCCAAATTGTGATTGGCGTCGTTCAGCTCCGCGGTGCGCTGCTGGACCTTCTCTTCCAAGTCGCTCTGTGCACTTTGCAGAGCGGCACTATCGCGACGGACGAACTCACCAATAGCGATAATGGCCGCGGCGCCTGAGGCGAATGCAAGGAGGCCCACGCCTTGCGGTACGTCCGGAATATCGAGCGAATATTTCGGAGAAATAAAGAAATAGCGCGCACCGACGATTCCTACAAGAGTCAGCACCGCGGAAGGCCCTACGCCGCAACACCATGCGGCAAATGCCACCGCCGGGTACAGAGTTACGTATGGAAGATAATCGCCAAGCGCAGGGTTCAGCAGCCATCGCACGGCGAGTGCCAGAACCGCCGCGCCGACAGCAACACCGTAGCGTGCTGCGGCATTGCTGGAAATGCGGGCCGAAGTAGCAGCCAGCCTACCCATAGTCGTACCTTCTTCGCGGAAAATTTTAGTGCGGCCCATGCGGCCAGTCAAGCGCACAGGCGATCAAAGATGGTTTAACTTTTTAGGCTGGTTTCTCGTCAGCCCAAGTAGCCTCAATCTCCTACAGTAAACCCTGTATTTTGCGGGTTTTCGGTTCGCTACGCGCTCTTCGCGCGCGTCCTCACACACGTACCCATCAACTCGGCTTTCTAAATTGATGCTGTCGTGTATCTCTGCCTGCACCTCCACGGTGCCGAGATTTAGGTTTATAAGCCGCAAAAATGGTGGGGCTGGCGAGAGTCGAACTCGCGACACGCAGTTTAGGAAACTGCTGCTCTATCCATCTGAGCTACAGCCCCACGCGATAATTCTACATTAGAAATTGGCGCCTAAACCCAACCCACGCGCTCGCTAACCGCCCGAGGCATAGCACTTAAAGGTTAGAAATACCGATAATATTTCTCGTATGTCTCCTGTTGACGAACTAAGGTCTCCATTTTTGTCGGGCCCTATTGCGGACCGGCCAGGTAGGACTTGCGGTGGCGGACTTGGTAGTTGCCGGAGACTTTGACTTCGATTCCCCGATAGGTGTTCGCGGTGCCCCGAGGGTTGGGGTAGTAGCCAAGGCGATACTGAGTGCGCAGCTCGCGGTTGATGCGGTCGAAAATGCCGTCGAGCTCGCGTGCGGAGTCGGGGTAGAACATAGCGCCGCCCATAGTATCGGTAATGGTTTCCAGGGCGTGCTCACCGGCGGTGTTGCGGCCGCTTTCGTTTTTCACCGGGCGGATGACAATAGTGTAAAGCAGCGAGCCGGATCGCACGGCCTCCTTGCGGGCGGCGTCGAAATCGGCGCGACTGGTGGTTTCGCCGGCGTCGGTGACCAGAATGATGACGCGGCGGTGATCTTCACCGCGGCGCCCGAGCGTGCGCGAGGCGAGAAGAATGGCGTCATAGATGGAGGTTCCGGAGCCGGCGGGGATCCTGTGCACCGCGGCCTGCAGCGAAGACACGTTGTCTGAGAAGCCCGCGAGCTGCGTGACGTTTTCGTCCACAGCGAACACGGACATACGATCGCTTGCTCGCAAGACCTGGCGGATGAAATGCGCGGCAGCTTCCTCTTCAAACGCGATCTCTTTGTGGGCGCTGAGGCTGGAGTCGATCATCAACGCGAGGTCGAGCGGTAACTGCGTTTCGGACTCGAAAACCTCGATCTTCTGCTCGACGCCCTCCTCGAAAAGCTGGAACGATTCGCGCCGCAAATCGGGCGCGGGCCGATTGTGTTCGTCGAGCACGCTGACGAGCACGTTGACGAGATTGACGCTGACGCGAATTCGGCCGCGTTGCGGCCCGCCGTCCTGCGAATCATCGGTTTCGGACGGCTGAGTCGGCGGTTGGCTCCTTTCCGCGCTGGCTTTGGACGTCTGCGCCCAAGGAGGACGGTCGGGTTTATCCTGCACGAAGCTACTAGCTCCCGGGAGGAGATTGGTAACGAGCAACGCGACGTAAAAAGGGAGCACAACGCGGACTGGATAAGAATGGGCGCGCATCGGTACTTAGGATGCGCTTTTCCGCGTTTGCGTATCCTGCGGGACGGGAGGAAGTTCGCCGTCGGCCCATACGGCGCCATCTTCGAAGTATTCCTTCTTCCAGATCGGCACCGATCTCTTTAACATATCGATGGCGTAGCGGCAGCCTTCAAACGCGGCGGCGCGATGGGGCGCGCTGACCGCGATGAAAACGCTCGTCTCACCAATTTCGAGACGGCCGAGGCGGTGAGCGATGGCTATACGGTCAATGGAGAATTTGGCGTGAACCTCCGTGGCGATCTCGCCCATTTTGGCGAGGGCCATCGACTCGTACGCTTCGTAGTCCAGGTACAGAGTGCGCTGGCCGTGAGATTGATTGCGTACGCAGCCATCGAACGTGACGACAGCACCGTCTGCGCCAGTGCGAACATGCCCGACAAGCGCGGCGGGGTCAATGCTTTTATGGACGAGCAAAATAAGGTCGCCGCTGGGGGGAGTGGACATTGCGTTGGCGTCAGCCGCCGCTTACCGGCGGTAGAAACGCGACTTCATCCCCGGAATCGAGCGGGGTGCTCCAGGCGGCGAATTCCTGATTCCGTGAAGCAACCAGGGAATGGCGATATCGGGCGAGCTCCGGGCGACGCGCGATAAGGCTGGTGAAGAGATCTTCGATGCGAGACCCGGGCGTGACTTCCGCAAATTCCTCCACCTCACCGGCGATCTCCCGCAGGCGGCCGAAGAAGAGGACCTTTACGCGGATGGATGGCGTCACGTTGCTCACGAAAGAATTGTAACCCCCCGGTGCACCACGCGGCTAGCGCAAGCAGCGGCGCTGGATGCGCCAGCACCTTCCGGTACAGGTTTGCCCGACTTGACCGCGCCGAAGGGAGTGCGTAGCGTCTCTGATAGACGGAGAACGCATGAAGATTGTGATCGCCGGTTCACGCGGCCTTGTGGGCACAGCGCTGACGGATTCGCTGCTGCGCGATGGCCACACGGTCGTCCGGCTATTGCGTTCCGGAAGCGGTGCAAAAACAGAGAGCACCAAGAAAGGCGAAGGGCGGGAAAGGGAGAACGGAGGGTCTGCGCAGAAAAGCGATTCGGGAAAGATCATCGACATTGCTTGGAATCCGAATACTTGCGACCTCGAAGGTGAGCCGTTCGGAGCGGAGCAGGGAAAGATAGAAGGTTCGGACGCCTTGGTGAATTTGGCGGGTGCATCGATCGCCCGTGAAAGCTGGAACGCAGAACGCAAAGCCGTCTTGCGATCTAGCCGAATACACATTACGCGCGAACTGGTATGCGCGCTGGAGAAACTCGAGGACGGACCCCAGACGATAGTGTCTGCGTCGGCGATCGGGTATTACGGCAACCGCGGCGACGAATTACTCACCGAAGAAAGTAAGCCGGGCGATGATTTTCTGGCGCGCCTGGCGCTGGAGTGGGAGGCGGAAGCGGTGAAGGCCGAGGCGCTGGGCTTGCGGGTAGTGCGCCTGCGCTTTGGAATTATTCTAGCGAAGCACGGCGGCGCGCTGCCGCAGATGATGCGCCCTTTTAAGTTCGGCGTTGGCGGAAGAATTGGCTCGGGCCAGCAGTGGATGTCGTGGATCACACTTCAGGACGTAGTGAGCGTGATTCGCGCGGTGCTGCAAAATAGGGCCGTCGGCGGCGCTGTGAATGTGGTGGCTCCGCAGCCGGTGCGCAACGCGGATTTTGCGCAAGCGCTGGGACGCGCTATGCACCGGCCGGCGATAGTGCCGGCTCCGGCATTTGCGCTCGAGTTTGCGCTCGGGGAAATGGCGGAGGCTCTGCTGTTAGCGAGCCAGCGGGTGACGCCTTCGCGACTGGAACAGCTTGGGTATCGATTTTCGCAGCGGGATTTGAGTTCGGCGCTCGCGAGCGTTCTTGCAGAGCGATAGCGGTTCGCGCGACTGGACCTGTGACTAGATCTGCCCGCGCCTAGATTTGTATGGTGCCTTCAAAGACTTTGACAGCGGCGCCGCTGACGCGAGGCACAAGCTTTTTGCCACTTTGCGTTACTTCCACTTCGATGTGGCTGGGCCGCCCCATTTCTTCGCCTTGCAGAATGTTGAGCGTGTGGGCGGGGGAAAGCTTGCCATGTTTCACCAGGTAAGCGCCTAGCGCGCCGGCCGCCGAACCGGTGGCGGCATCTTCGTACTGTTCCCACGGAAGCATGCCGCGTGAAAAGGCTTTGCCGTTGTCGCCGCCAGCAAAGCAGTAGGCCATGGTGGCGTTTTTTCCAAGCAGCTTGCGCAGCTCGACCATGTTCATCACGATCTTGGCCAACGCGGCACGACTGCGCAGTGGGACCATCAGATTGAAAATTCCGGTGGAAACATATTCGGGTTCGAGCTTGGGATCAAAATCCTTTACCGACAAACCGAGTGCTGCCGCCAGCGCCTTTTTGTTGAGCTTTGCAGGGCGGAACGCAGCGTCCTTTTGTGTCATTGTGACCCGCTGCGGGCGGCCATCCTTGAAACGGATTTCGACCGGAAGGACTCCCGCGCCGGTCTGCTGGAGAACGTGCACGCCACCTTCTTGCGCGGGCACAACGCCGAGTTCCGCGAGCAAGTACCACGTGCCAATCACCGGATGGCCCGCGAGTTTCAACTCCTCGCGCGTGGTGAAGATACGCAGGCGCGCCAAAGCTTCATCTTCTGTGGGCTTCTGAACGAAGACAGTTTCCGAAAGGTTCATCTCGCGGGCGATCGCGAGCATGGCCTCATCGGAGAGGCCATCGCCGTCGGTAATGACCGCGAGCGGATTGCCTTCGAAGCGCGTGGTGGTGAAAACGTCAAGGGTGTAGTAGCGGCGTTCCATGGGGATTGTCATCCGCGCGAGCGAACTGCTGGGCAGTCAGATGCGCTCGAGCTAGGCGGCGGTCCTTTCGCCATCGATATTACCTGCATTCGCGGTGGATTTGCGCGCGAACCGCTACAAATTCCGCACAAGGCTGGTTACGGCGGCCAGGGAGCGCCGCGTCGTTTCCAGCTTGGACGTTTCCGAGTATACGCGCAGAAGATTCTCCGTACCGGAAGCCCGAACCATGACCCAACCGATTTCGCCGAGATAGACTTTGATGCCGTCCATGTCCTCGCGGCGACTTACTGGCCAGTCGAGCAGCTTTTTCAGCTTGCCGTTGGAGAAATACGCGACGGCTTTTTCCTTTTGACCGGGCTTCACCTCGAGGTCGACGCGGCCGTAATGGTATTCGCCAAATTCGGCATGCAGCGCGCCGAGCAATTCGCCGAGCGATTTGCCGTGCCAGGCCATCACTTCCGCGAGCAGCAGCGCCGCCACGGTAGCATCGCGCTCGGGGATATAAAGGTTGGTGCCGATTCCGCCGCTTTCCTCGCCGCCGATGAGGATATTTTGCTCGAGCATAAGCTCGCAAATGTATTTGAAGCCGATGGGAACTTCGTGCAACTTGCGGTTGAACTTTGCAGCAAGTTTGTCGATCAGCTTGGTAACGGAAAAAGTTTTCGCAATATCGCCCAGGAGCTTGCGCGTGCCGGCAAGATGCCAAACGAGCAGAGCAAATATTTGGTGCGGATTGATGAATGACCCGTCGCGGCCGATGGCACCGATGCGATCGCCGTCGCCATCGGCGCAGAATGCGGCGTCGTATTTTCCGGCACGCACCGCTTGCCGGGCGGCTTCAATATGCGGCTCGATGGGTTCGGGATGAATGCCAGCGAAGCGTGGATCGCGCGTTCCGCGAATTTCGTCGCACGCGACGCCGTTGCGGGTCAACAACTCGCGAAGCAAACCGGCTGCCGAGCCGTACATCGGGTCGCACACGAAGCGAAACTTCGCTTCGCGCAGGCGCTGCCAATCCACCAATTTCTCTATTGTGTCGAGGTAGGGCGCGCGCGGCTCAAGAACCTGAATCAGATCTTTACGCGGCGGCAACGACGGGACGCCCTCGCGCAGTACTCTGTCGAGTTCGCTTTCAATCTGCGCCACAATGGAGGGTAACGCGCTGCTTCCGTAGCTGGCCTTGTACTTGATGCCGTTCCAGAAGTAGGGATTGTGACTGGCGGTGACGACGATGCCGCCGGCGGCTTTGCGCTGGCGAACCAGTAGCGAGATCGCGGGGGTGGGGCAGGGCTTATCGGTGAGCCAGACGGGCGTGCCAGTGGCGCTGATGGCATCGGCAACCGTGGCGGCGATGGTGTCTGACGCAAAGCGGTGGTCATAGCCGATGAGCACACCCTTGCGCGCATCTTCGCTGCGCACTACGTAGCGGGCAATCGCATGCGCGACGATTCGCGCATTTGCGAATGTGAAATCCTCCGCAATAATGCCGCGCCAGCCGTCAGTGCCGAAGCGAATGGAGTGCATGAGATTGAGTATACGCGAAGGGCCACTTTCGCAAACACGTGGGAAACGCGCTGATCAGAGCAAATCTTTGCGGCGATTTTCTTCGAGCCACTTCACGATTTTTCCGACGTCCTGGGAGCGCTCGCGCGGGCAAATCAGCAGCGCGTCCGGGGTCTCGACTACGACGAGATCGTTGACACCCACGGCGGCCACGAATTTCGAAGCGCTCCAGAAAAGATTCCCACTTGCCTCCAGGGCGTATCCGTCGCGTGGCAAAATATTGTCGCCGGGATATTTCGCGAGCAGTTCGTAAACGGCGGCCCAGGAGCCGATGTCGCTCCAGCCGACCTCGGCGGGAATGACGAATACGGAAGGAGCGCCAGGCTGGCGCGTTGCAGGCTCCAGGATAGCGTAGTCCACCGAAACGTTTTGCAGCTTGGGATAGATGGCGCGAAGTTTGCGCTCGTAGCTGCTTTTGCCGATGCTTTCGCCGAGCGGTTCCAAGGCCGCGCACGTTTTCGGAAGATGCTTATCCAGATTTTCGAGAAATGTCGAAGCGCGCCAGAAAAACATCCCGGCGTTCCAGTGATAGTCGCCGGAGCCGGCGTAAACTTTCGCGACCGAAAGCGCCGGCTTTTCAGTGAAGCGCCGCACTGCATAGACAGGAAAACCTTTCGAATCGAGCGCGTCTCCCATCCGCTCGATGTAGCCGAAACCCGTTTCCGGGCGCGTCGGGGGAATCCCGAGGACGACCATGCGGCCCTTACGGCGCGCGACTTCGAGCGCGGCACGCACGATGATGCGATAGCGCTCCGGATTCGCGATGTAATGATCGGCGGGGAGTACGGCCAGCAGTGCATCGCCGCGCGTGGCGTGGCGAACATGCAGAGCGGCAAGGGCAATCGCGGCGGCAGTGTTGCGGCCGACGGGCTCCGTCAGAATTCTCTTACGCGCGGCTGCCGGCAACTGCTTTCGGACCTCGGAAGCTTGCTCGCTATTGGTGACCGTCCAGATGCGCTCGGCGGGAATCAGTGGCCGCAGACGCGCGACCGTTTGCTCCAGCATGGTTTGCTTGCCAATGATGTTGAGCAGCTGCTTCGGGGTGCGCGCGCGGCTGCGCGGCCAGAAGCGTGTGCCGCGTCCACCCGCCAGGATTACCGCGTGCACTGTCAGCGCTTCGCTTGGCATGCGTCTCTTGTACTAAGCAAAAACCGTTTGAGCAAGCCAGGTTTCGGGGATAGCGGCTTGGCGGAGCTCCGCACAAAGGCGAGGCAGATTCGGGACGTACGTTCGAATCGCAGACGTGCTTTGCTCTGGCTGCAAAGAAAATTTCCCGAGCGCTGCAGGAATCAGCCAGCATTGGCCGCGCTCGTACGCCAACGGCGCTCCTTGCCAATGAATGTGGCCGGTTCCGTTGAGAATAACGAACAGCTCAAAACAGTCGTTCCGGGATTCCGTCTGCACCGTGGCACGGAATTCCCAGCGCTCAGTTGCAAAGTACGAACATGCCGCGAGCAGAGTCTTATGGACGCGCTCACCGGGCAAATGCAGCGGCGCCACTTTGACTGACAGCGCCGCGCCGAAGTTCATAACTTCTAGCGCTTTTTCGATGTGCAACGCGCGCGGTTTTCCAGTGCCATCGACGCGGCCGTAATCATATATGCGATACGTCAAATCCGAATATTCCTGCACCTCGCACAGAATCATGCCTGGGCCGATGGTATGCGGCGTCCCCGGAGTCACAAAGAAAGTGTCGCCAGCACTTACACTGTGCGACTGGAAAACGTCCTCGAGCCTGTTCTCCTTCATCGCGTCCAGGAATTTTTGCTTGTCCGTCCCGGGCTTTAGACCTAACAGGAGCGTGGCTCCGGGCTCAGAGGAAATTGCATGCCACATTTCGGTCTTGCCTTTGCCGCCCGCAGCTTGTTCGTGAACGGCGGCGTAGGTGTCGTCCGGGTGAACCTGAATCGAGAGCTTCTCCTGCGGGAATATGAATTTGACGAGAATCGGAAACTCTTTGCACGAGCCCAGCCGTGTGCCGCGCCACTCCGGAGGCATTGCGCTCCACGCCTCACCTAACGTTTTTCCTGACAGCGGTCCGGAAGCGACTTTGCAGTCAACGCCGGTTAGCCATGCTTCCCCGAGCGGCTCCGCCAGATTGGTCTTATCTGGATAAATGGGCGCGAGCGAGCGCGACCCCCAGAGTCGCGGACTGAAAGTTGGCTCGATGCGTGTCGGCTCGGGTCGCACAGAATCGGGGCGAATCAGGCGGCGGCCTCCGCGCGGCTGAAAAAGCGTTCCAGGCGGCGCAAGCCTTCCTCGATGCGCTCGATGGAAGTGGCATATGACAACCGCAAATATCCGGGAGCGCCGAAGGCATCGCCAGGCACGACCGCTACGCGCGCTTTATCCAGTAGCAGCTTGGCCAATTCGGTCGTGTTCTTCGCGAGGGCGCCGCCAGCGCTGCCGTTCGCAAGATGCACCGCAACGTTGGGGAACGCGTAAAAGGCGCCGCCCGGCTCCTCGCAAGTGACGCCGGGAATGGCTCGCAACCCGTCCACGATGCGCCGGCGCCGCCGGGCATATTCCGCGAGCATGACGGGAACGGAATCCATCGAACCGCGCATAGCTTCGAGGGCCGCGTGCTGCGCGATGGAGGTGGGATTGGAAGTCGACTGGCTCTGCAGCTTGACCGTAGCCTGAACAAGCGCTTCCGGAGCAAGCGTGTACCCAATGCGCCAGCCAGTCATCGCAAACGTTTTTGACATCGACCCGATGATGACGACATTTTCCTTCGAGCCCGCCACACTGGCGACGGAATACGGTTTGTGCGGCTCGTACGTGAAATGCGAATAGCATTCGTCGCTCATCAGCCACACGTTATGCTTTTTGCAGACGGCGAGAATCCGCTCGTATTCATCGGGAGGAACGACGCCGCCGGTCGGATTATTCGGCGAGCTTAGAATAACCATGCGTGTCCTGGGGCCGACGGCCTTTTCGATCACGCTGGCTCGCACACTGAAGCCATCTTCCGGACGCGTCTCGACGTGAACTGGCGTGCCGCCCGCATATTTCACGATGTCCGGATAGCTCACCCAGTAGGGCGCGGGAACAATCACTTCGTCGCCCTGCTGCACCAGGACGCTCACCACGTTAAAGATGGAATGCTTTCCGCCAACGTTGACGACGCATTCCTTCGGCTCGTAACTCGATTTCAATTCGCGCTTGTGCCAGGCGCAGATGGCTTCGCGCAGCGGCATGATCCCGCCGGTCGCCGTGTACTTCGTGTAGTTCTGCTCGATCGCGCGAATCGCGGCTTTTTTGATGTGATCGGGCGTGGGAAAGTCCGGCTCGCCGGGACCGAAGTCGGCGATGTCCACGCCTTTCGCTTTCAGCTTTTCGGCTTCGGCGATCACTGCCGAAGTCGGCGAGATTTGGATGCGATTGATGCGTTCCGTCAGTTGCACCGCGTTCTCCTCTTCTTGGTAGCGCCAGCATGTTGCCGGCGTGCATTGGTCCAAAACTTCACGAAACTTTGGCTCGCAGCCGTTCTTCCACGACCGGCGGCACTAATCCCTGCAGCGGACCACCGAGCTGCGCGATTTCGCGCACCAGCTTCGAGCTCAGGTAGCTATAAGTTTCGCCCGGTAGCATGAAAACGGTTTCCAGGCGCGGCTCCAGTTTGCGATTCATCAGCGCCATCTGCAATTCGTACTCATAGTCGGAAATGGCGCGAATGCCGCGCAGGATCACTCCGGCGTGGCGCTTGCGCGCATAATCGACCAGCAAGCCATCGAAAACTTCCACCTCGACGCTGGACCATTGCCGGGTTACTTCACGGAGCATCTCTACTCGTTCAGGCACGGAAAACAGCGGCGCTTTTTCCGTGTTGCGCAGCACCGCCACGATGAGCAAATCAAACATTTTCTCGCCGCGTTCGATCAAGTCGAGGTGCCCGTTGGTCACCGGGTCAAACGAACCCGGATAGATGGCGATCGACGTTTTCATGAGAGCCACACGGTGTCTGTATTCTAACTTAGGCTAGCAAAGCGGCAGGAAGCAAACTTTTTTCAACCAATTTGGTCGGTGGTGCTCACCGGCTTAAAGCCTGGAATGTACAACGCGGCGAAAGTAGGAATAGCAAAACTGTTTTGCGCCGCCCTTGGGTTGTGCCACTATGCGAAACCGCACGGCCGGAACGAATTGTAGCGCAATCGCGCCCGAGGAGGTCGGCAAGAAATGGGGATCGGTCACTGGATGCAGTGGATGTCGGTCCTCGGATCTGCGCTACTGCTATGCTCAGCCAAAGCGACTGCGCAGGAGCCGCCCAGGTTCAATCTGATGCCTTTGCCGGCCAACCTGCAAACTGGCAGTGGCAGCTTGCGCATTGACTCCTCCTTCTCGGTCGCGCTGACCGGGCACAGCGAAGCGCGCCTGGACCGCGCGGTGCAGCGCTTTCTTCAGCAATTGTCGCGTCAGACGGCAATTCCCGTTTCCGGTAAGCCTTCCACCAAGCCAACGCTGACCGTGCACACCGACCACGCCAGCAAGGAGGTGCAGGAACTCGGCGAAGACGAGTCCTACACGCTATCGATCACCACAGATGGCGCAAAAATCGAAGCGCCAACGCCGCTAGGCGCCATGCACGGGCTGCAGACGTTTTTGCAATTGGTGGAAGTGTCGTCCGACGGCTTCACCGCTCCCGCACTCACGATTCAAGACAAGCCGCGCTTTCCCTGGCGCGGGCTAATGATTGACGTTGGCCGCCACTTTATTTCGCTCGATATCCTCAAGCGCAATCTGGACGGTTTGGAAGCTGTGAAAATGAACGTCTTCCATTGGCACCTTTCGGAGGATCAAGGATTCCGCGCGGAGAGCAAGAAATTTCCGAAGTTGCACACCTTGGGTTCCGACGGGCTGTACTACACGCAGGACGAGATTCGCGAGCTCATCGCATATGCGCGCGACCGCGGGATTCGCGTCGTGCCGGAATTTGATATGCCTGGCCACAGCACGGCCTGGTTTGTCGGTCATCCCGAGCTCGCGAGTGGACCCGGTCCGTACGCAATCGAGCGCAGGTGGGGCGTTTTCGATCCCGCTATGGATCTCACCAGTGAGAAAACGTTCAAGTTCCTTGACGAGCTTGTCGCCGAGATGACCAAGCTGTTCCCCGACCATTATTTTCACATTGGCGGCGACGAAGTGAACGGCAAGCAGTGGGATGCCAACCCAAAAATTCAGGAGTTCAAGAAATCGCACAATTTGGCGAACAACGAGGCGCTGCAAGCGTACTTCAGCGAACGCATCCAGAAGATTGTGACCAAGCACGGGAAAGCGGTTGTTGGCTGGGACGAGGTTTTCATTCCCGGCGTGCCGAAGGACATCGTGATTCAATCTTGGCGCGGCCAAGCCTCGCTGGCGCAAGCTGCTGCGCAGGGCTATCACGGCATTCTTTCGAATGGCTACTATTTGGACTTGGGTTGGTCCGCGGCGCGGCACTATGCGGCTGATCCGGCCAGTGGTCCGGCTGCGAGTCTCACGCCGGAGCAGCAACACTTGATTTTGGGCGGTGAATCCTGCATGTGGTCCGAGTACGTGAATCCGGAGAATATCGATTCGCGCATCTGGCCGCGCAACGCCGCGATTGCCGAACGCTTGTGGTCGCCGCAAAATGTGACTGACATTGCTTCAATGTACGCGCGGCTGCACGCGGTCAGTGCGCAGCTTGAATGGCTCGGGCTAACGCATCGAACGTATTACCCGCAGATGCTGCGGCGCACCGCCGGCTATGCAGCCACCCCGGAGCAACTGATAGCGCTGCGCACTTTGGCGGACGTGGTCGAGCCGGTGAAGGATTACACACGGGAAGCCACCGCTCCGGCGGAGCCGACCAGCGCGACGCCGCTGAATCGCGTGGTCGATGCCGTTCCGCTGGAAAGCGACGTCGCGCGACGGTTCGGCGAGCTCGTAGACAAATTTGTCTCTTCGTCTTGCCGCGATTCGGACACCGCGGCGCAACTGCGTGCGCAATTGTCTGCGTGGCGCGACAACGATGCCCGGCTGCAGCCACTCGCACTGCGCTCGTACCTTGTGAGGGAAGTTGCCGCAACCTCACAGGACCTATCGGCTGTGGCAGTGGTTGGCTTGGCCGCACTCGACTTTGCTGCCAAGGGCGGAGCTGCGCCGGACGATTGGAAAACGCAGCAACTTGCGGCCCTCGAGCAGGTCAAGAAGCCCAAATCTCAGTTGCTCCTGATGCCCGCGCCCGCGATACAGAAGTTGGTGGAAGCAGTTGCGGTCGGTGGAAGCTGCGCGCCGTCAAATTAAGATAATTCAAATTAGGCTGATAGAGTAGAAGGGCCCCCAGCCGCTAAAGCACAAGCAACTATTCGGTACTGCTCTTAGCGCGTGCCTGCTGCGGCGCGCGATTGTGGCAAACACCCACGCCGGAATCGTGAAAGGTCTTGCCTTCTTCTGGAATGAACTCCCACGCGTAGCCCTGCGGCGAAAGACTGAGCTTCAGCACTCCGTACGTGTCGATGTTTTGCACTTCGCTGTTGAGCAGCGCTAGACCTAACGGGCCGTGGCTGCGGCCTCCGGTACCTACGACAATTTCACGGATGCCGTGCTGCGGGTCGGCTCGCCCATCAGGGTCTTGTGGAGCAAAGCGCTCATAAGAGTGCTCGTGTCCTGCAAGCATCAGGTCCCCGTGCGCCGCGTACAAGTCTTCCCACAGGCGCTTGAGTTCCCGGTGCACAGAGTGGGTCCGGAAAATGCCGCTGCTAAACAGCGCGTGATGCCCATACGCAACGATGCAGGACCCACGATGCTCGGAGAGGTCCTGGCGGAGCCACACTTCTTGTGGCGAACCGGCCCCGCAGCCCCCCACCCCCAAAGCTTCGCAATTCGTGTTTAGCACCACCACGTGCCAAACGCCGAGATCATAGCTGTAATAGCCCTTGCCAGCCGGTCCGGCCTGACTTCCCCAATATCGAAAATAGGGGGCAGCGCTGCGCTCCCGGTATTCGTGGTTGCCGAGCGCCGGCCTGGTGCGCTCCCTGAATTTGCCCCAGGTGCCGTCATAGCAGCTCTGGAATTGAGGCAAGGTGGCGGCATCGTAGACCAAATCTCCGAGCGTAAACACGGTCCCGGGGATCTTCTCGATGAGCCTTGCCGTGGCCAAAGCCCCTCGCGGATCTTGGCAGCCGACGATGTCGCCAGCTCCCACAAGAATTGCCGATTCGTCGAGAGGATCGGGCTTGGAACTCCCGGCGGATTGCGACGCGGCTGAAGGCGCGGTGCGGCCCCCAATCAAGCCGGTGGCTAGCAAAGCCACGACGGGCAAAAGAACTCCGACCACAGATCGCCCTCGTTGCATTTTGCCGCCTCCGCGAGCGCCAAGCCTAGCACGGCGGCATTGAGGAGTAGCGCCGTTCGATGCCCGCCATTACCGTTCAATGGCGTTTTCGCCGCATTCAATGAAAATGGTTGGCAAAGGAGACTAAACAGGTCTTAATCTAAGGTGAAGCAAATACGGCATTTGGCTAATTGACGGCGGGCAACGGTTTGACTTTCCCCCGGCTTTCCGCTATATTTTATTTGCGACCAAATCAGTCCTATATGCATCGTACGGACGTACATGCATCGTACTGGTTGGGAACTGGCTTTTGGGGCGGAAAGCCGAACGATGTTCAAGCTGTCTAAAAAGGCCGACTACGGTTTGATTGCGGTCAAGCATCTGGCGACGCATCGCAACGCCCATGCTTGCAGCGCCAATGAAATTTCCGAGGAATACGGGATTTCTACGACGCTCATGGCCAAGGTGCTCCAAAAGCTGGCGCGACATGGTGTCGTGGCCGCAAAACACGGTTCGGGTGGCGGATACCAACTGGCCAAGGATCCGGGGCAAATCAGCGCCCTGGACGTGATTTCGGCCATTGACGGCCCCGTGCTGATCACCTCGTGCGTGACCAGCCATGGGAATTGCGACGCGACGGACCGCTGCTCGGTGCGCGAACCACTGCGCCGCGTGAACGAGAGCATTTTGCACGTGCTCGGCACGGTGACGATTTCTCAGATGAGCGAAGAGCCACAAGAGCCGGCGCTTGTCGAGTTGCGGACTTAGGAGAACTGAGATGGCTGTTAAGCTGCCGATTTACATGGACAATCACGCGACCACACCGGTAGATCCCCGGGTCGTCGATGCAATGCTGCCGTACTTCACAGAGCGTTTCGGGAACGCGGCCAGCCGCAATCACTCGTTCGGCTGGGCCGGCGAAGAAGCGGTGGAGAACGCACGCGCCCAAGTGGCTTCGCTGATTGGCGCAACGCCAAAGGAAATCATTTTCACCAGCGGCGCGACGGAATCCGACAACCTGATGATTAAGGGTGTCGCCGAGATGTACCGCGAAAAGGGCAACCACATCATTACGCAGGCGATTGAGCACAAAGCGGTGCTCGATACTTGCAAGCGCCTCGAAAAATACGGTTACGAAGTGACCTACTTGCCGGTGCAGCGCGATGGCCGCGTTAACCCAGAAGACGTGCGCAAAGCGATTACGCCGAAGACGATTCTGATCACCATAATGTATGCCAACAATGAGATTGGCATCGTCAATCCCATGGCGGAGATCGGCAAAATCGCCAAGGAGCACGGGATCATTTTCGCGGTCGATGGCGTGCAAGCGGTCGGGAAAATCCCAGTGGACGTCCAGAAGGACAACATCGACCTGCTGGCGATTTCCGGCCACAAGATCTATGGACCCAAGGGCGTCGGCGCCTTGTACGTTCGCCGGCGTAACCCGCGCGTACAGCTTTCCGCCATTATCGACGGCGGCGGCCACGAGCGCGGCATGCGTTCCGGTACGCTCAACGTCACCGGAATCATCGGCCTCGGCAAGGCTTGCGAGTTAGCGCAGCAGGAAATGCCAGAGGAGGCGAAGCGGATGCGCGCGTTGCGCGATCGGCTGCGTGCGGGCCTCGAGGCCAAGCTCGACGAGGTCTACATCAATGGTTCTATGGAGTATCGCCTACCCAACAATCTCAATATGAGCTTTGCCTATGTCGAAGGCGAATCGCTCCTGATGGGCATCAACGATGTGGCGGTTTCGAGCGGTTCGGCCTGTACTTCGGCAACCCTCGAACCCAGTTACGTACTCAAAGCTTTAGGAGTAGGCGAAGATCTGGCGCACACCTCGATTCGTTTCGGGCTCGGTCGCTTCAATACCGAAGAAGAGGTCGATTACGTCACGGACAAGATGGTTCAGGTGGTCACCAAGCTCCGCGAGCTTTCGCCGCTTTATGAGATGGCCAAGGAAGGCATCGACATCTCCAAGGTGAAGTGGCAGACGGCCTAAAAATTTTAGTTATAGAAGGAAACCAAATGGCTATCGACGGAACAATTCGGATTCACCGCTCCATCGGGGGCACCGGGGCCGCGTTTCGCGTCTCTTTTGTCCCTTACGATACGGACGGCGAGACTACCGCGGCGGTGCGGTCGTTTCATGAAGTTCAGCAAGTGCGTGCATTCCTGAAGAGCCTGGGAGTGGCGACGCAAATTTCAGCGGATGCTTTGCGGCAGTTGGCCGCCGGGCGTTCCGCTTCTATTCCTAACGTTTCGCTTGAGGAAGAAGACGTGAAGGACGCAGGCTTGGTCGGCACGAATCTGGCGAAAGCCAAGGCCAGTTAAGATTCAGGGTTAGCCAAGATTTAAGGAGCAGCAATGGCATACAGCGATAAAGTCGTAGATCACTACAATAATCCGCGCAACGTTGGCAGCTTGCCGAAGGAAGATCCTAATGTCGGCACAGGCTTGGTCGGCGCGCCGGAATGCGGCGACGTGATGAAGCTACAGATGAAAATCAATCCCGACACCAAGGTCATTGAAGAAGCCAAGTTCAAGACTTTTGGTTGCGGTTCGGCGATTGCCAGTTCATCGCTCGCCACTGAATGGGTAAAGGGCAAGACCGTCGAAGAGGCGCTGAGCATCAAGAATACGGACATCGTGCGCGAGCTTTCGCTTCCGCCGGTGAAGATTCACTGCTCGGTGCTGGCGGAAGACGCCATCAAGGCGGCCATCGGCGACTGGAAGAAAAAGCACGGCGTCGAAGTGCCGGTGGCAGAGAAGGTCGCGCACTAACTGCGCCCCGCGAACGCTGGCGCACGCGACGGTATTGAACCATGGCAACGGAAACGCTAAGCCCCAACATCGCGAAGATTCACCTAACCGAGCGCGCCGCGCAAAAAATCCGCGCCTTGCTCGAAAAGGATGGAGTGTCGCCTGAAGAGGGCGGGTTGCGCGTTGGCGTGCAAGGCGGCGGCTGCTCCGGGCTTTCTTACGCGATGCGGCTAGATACGAAAGCTCGCGACCGGGACAGGATTTTCGAGGAGTATGGCGCGCGCCTCTTCGTCGACCCCAAGAGCTTGCTGTACCTAAATGGGACGACTCTGGAATACGAAGAGACGCTGATGCGCCAAGGATTTGTATTCCAGAATCCGAACGCGGCGCGCAATTGCGGCTGCGGCAGCTCCTTCACGGCTTGAACTGAATTGACAGCCGTAAGTAGCTTTAAAATGAACACTTGCAAAAGTGTATCAAAACAAAGGACTTTAAGTTCCTTTAGAAACAACACTTATGCAAAACAGGGGGAGGGGGTACCCAATACCCGCTCATTGCCGCTCACCTGTCACCGAAATAGCGGAAAGATTTCTCGATGAGTGCTCCTTCTATAGCTTCGGCAAAAGGTGACCATTTTTCACTCTTTGGCCTGCCGCGCAAACTGTGGGTCGAGATGTCCGCGCTCGAAAAAAAATTCCTGGAGCTGAGCTGGAAGCTCCATCCTGATAAATTCGTGAACGCCAGCGCCGCTGAGCAAGAGCTTTCGCTAAAAGGTAGTTCCCAGTTGAACGACGCCTATCGCGTGTTACGCGACCCGGTAGCTCGCGTCGAATACCTGCTCGGAATCGAAGGCATGCGCAAGGAAGGCGAGCACAAGCAGCAAGCTCCGCCCGAGTTGCTCGAAGAAGTCTTCGAGCTAAACGAATCGCTGGACGAACTGCGCGAAGCAAAGGCCTCTCGAGCCGATCTGGGATCGCTGAAGTCGCGCCTGGAAGCCGCCGAGAAGAACTTTCAGCAGAAGCTCGACGAAGTAGATGCCCAGCTCCAAGAAGCCGCTCGCCAGTGGGACGCGGCAATCGACGCGAACGCTAGCGGTGCTGATCGTAAGGCAATCATGGTTCGGCTAAACGAGATGCTGAATCGCCGTTCCTATATACGAAATTTGGTCGCCAACGTTCAAAAGGAGCTGCTGTAGCTCAGGTCTGGTTTTTGGACCTTGAGGCCCCTTCGTCGGCACTGATAAGGTCTTAGCAAATGGCACGCACAGTAGGAATCGACCTAGGTACGACCAACAGTCTCGTCGCGTACGTCGACCCTCAGACTGGTGAGCCGAAGTGCATTCCGGGACCATCCGGCTCCACACTTTGCCCCTCGGTGGTGAGCCTCGATCCGGACGGCAGCATCATCGTCGGCGAACCCGCGCAGCGCCGCCTGCTCACGCAACCGGAGCGCACCGTCTACTCGGTGAAGCGCCTCATGGGCCGCGGTGTTGCCGACATACAAGATGAACTAAAACTGTTTCCGTTCCGCATCGATCTGTCGAGCAAGAACGTGATCCGCGTGCGCCTGGGGGATCGATTCTTCACCCCGCCGGAAATTTCCGCGTTCATTCTGCGCGAGCTGAGGAACTGGGCGGAGGCATATTTCGGCGAAAGTGTCGACCGCGCCGTCATCACCGTGCCTGCCTACTTCAATGATGCGCAGCGCCAAGCCACAAAGGATGCGGGCAAGCTTGCGGGCCTCGAAGTCCTGCGCCTTGTCAACGAGCCAACCGCGGCGGCGCTTGCCTACGGCTTGCACGAAAAGCAGCGCGGCCACGTGGCCGTCTTCGATCTCGGCGGCGGCACCTTCGACATTTCCGTTCTAAAGCTCATCTCCACCATCGAAGGCGACATCTACCAGGTGCTTTCCACCAACGGCGACACGCATCTTGGCGGCGACGACATTGACAATCTTCTGCTGGCCTTTGTTCACGAGCGAATCTTGCAACAGCATGGGATTGACATTTCGCCGCAGTCTGAGCTCGCGCAAGAGCTTCGCAAAGAGCTCATCAGCATCAAGCACCAGCTTTCCGAAAAGGAATCCGCCACGCTGCGCTTTCCGCTGCCTAACGGCGCGGTCTTCGTACACGAATTCGAGCGCCCGGCATTTGAAGCGATGATTCGCCCAATCGTCGATCGCACCATGGGCCCGGTACGCCAAGCCCTGGCGGACGCGAAGCTAAAGCCCAGCGAAATCGACGAGGTCGTCTTGGTGGGCGGCGCCACGCGCACACCCCTGATTCGCCGCACCGTGCAGGAATATTTCGACCGCAAACCGCACACCGAGCTGAATCCAGATGAAGTCGTCGCGCTCGGCGCAGCCGTACAGGCAAACATTCTGGAGCGCGGCGTAAGCAACATGCTTCTTCTCGATGTGACTCCGCTGTCGCTCGGCATCGAGACCTACGGCGGCGCCGTCGCCAAAGTGATTCCGCGCAACTCGACAATTCCCGCGAGCGCGCAGGAGCTGTACACCACCGGCGTCGACAATCAGACCGGCATCGACATCCACGTGTTACAAGGCGAGCGCGAACTGGCACGAGATTGCCGCTCCCTCGCGCGCTTCACCCTTAAAACGCCGCCGGCTCCCGCAGGCTTGCCGCGCATCGAAGTGAAATTCCTGATCGACGCCAACGGCATCCTGCAAGTTGGAGCGAAAGACACGCGTACGGGAGAGCAGCGCACCATTGAAGTACAACCCAGCTATGGCATCAGCGACACGGAGATCGAGCGCATGCTCGAAGAGTCTATCGAGTATGCCGAGCAAGATTTTGCAGAACGCCAAGCGATCGAAGCGCGCACTGAAGCGGAGGCGATCCTGGCTGCAACGCAAAAGGCGCTGGCCACTCAGCAGGCTGCGGATCTTTCTCCCGAAGAGCGCGCGGCTATTGACGCAGCTGTCGGCGCGCTGAAAGAATCGGTAAGTGGCAGCGACTACAAACTGATCCGCAACCGCATCGACGACCTCAATCAGGCCACCATGCATTTGGCGGAACTAATAATGAACAGCGCGGTTTCAACGGCGCTGCAAGGCCGTAAATTAGCGGAGGTTTGATTTTCGTAGGGGCGCAGCACGGCTGCGCCCCAGTTCAGCAAGATTTTAGCAGGAGAGAACAAATGGGCGGCAGCAACCCCTACATCGAAGAAGTCAAATACAAGCCGGCCACGAAGAAATACAGAGTCACATTTCTTCCGAGCGGCAAGACGATTGAAGTCGATCCGGAAAAAATTCCCTACGGCCACAATGGCATACCGGGCAGCATCCTTGATATTTCCGAGGGCATCAAAGCCGGGCTAGATCACGCGTGCGGCGGCGTGTGCGCCTGCTCCACCTGCCACGTGGTCGTGAAAGAAGGCCTGGAATCCTGCAACGAAGCGACCGACGCCGAGCTCGATGAACTCGATGAGGCGCCGGGCATAACGCCGAAGTCACGCCTCGGTTGCCAGACCGTTCCCGACGGCACCACTGACATCGTCGTGGAAATTCCCGAGTGGAACAAAAACTACGCGAAGGAACTGGATCACTGACATGCCTGCAACCTTCGACTGGGACAACACCGAAGACATCGCCATCGCGCTAACCGACAAATACCCTGATACCGATCCGCTCACCGTCCGCTTCACCGACATGCACAAGTGGATTACGGAGTTGCACGGTTTTTCTGGCGACCCCAAAACCTCCAACGAAGGCAAGCTCGAAGCCATCCAAATGGCCTGGCACGAAGAATTTCAAGACCGCCAAAGCTAATCCTGGCCTTCCAGCCTCACCTCCGGAAATTTGAGAACAACCAGAATAGGATGGACAGGACGACGCTGATCACCAGGCAGGTGACAATCGGAAAATAGAAAGTGGTGTGCTCGCCGCGATGAATAATATCGCCAGGCAGACGCCCGAGCCTGACCGGCAAACGCGCTCCGAAATAGAGCAGACCTCCAACGATGGCGCTGACCGTGCCAAGAATCAGGAGGGCCCGTCCGAGTTCGCGGAGTGGGTCCATGAGGCCAGTTTGAAACTTCTAAGTTTTGAAGTCAAAGCGGCGAATTAGGACTCAAATTAACTCGTGCCCGGCGAAGAAGTAGCTGATCTCAAAGGCCGCCGTATCGGGAGCATCGGAACCGTGCGTGACATTGTTGCCGATGCTGGTGCCAAGGTCGTGGCGAATCGTGCCGGGTGCGGCTTTCTTGGGGTCAGTGGCGCCCATCGTCTCCCGCCATTTCGCGATGGCATTCTCCCCTTCAAGAACCATGGCAAAAATTTTGCCGGAGCTCATGAAATCCGTCAGCTCGCCAAAAAATGGCCGCTCTCTGTGCACAGCATAAAATCCCCCAGCCTCATCTTTGGTCAAACGCATCGATTTGATGACGACGAGTCTGAACCCTGCCTTATGAATGCGCGAAAGAATTTCACCCTGTAAGTCACGGCCGACGGCATCCGGCTTGATAATTGCAAACGTCCGCTCAAGAGCCAAAATTAATTCCTCCAAGAGAAAAGAGAGTCACCGGCAAGATGCCGGCGTTACTTCAACGCTGCCGCAACCGTTAATCCCAGGTCCGCTGGCGTTTCTACGCAGCGGATGCCGGCGGCGCTCATCGCCGCATATTTGTCTTTGGCGGTGCCCTGGCCGCCGCTGATGATCGCGCCCGCGTGGCCCATGCGGCGGCCCGGAGGCGCGGTTTGCCCGGCGATGAAGCCGATTACGGGCTTCTTCACGTAGGACTTAATGAATTCGGCCGCAATCTCTTCGGCATTGCCGCCGATTTCGCCGATCAGGATGATCGCGTGCGTTTCAGGATCATCGTTGAACATCTTGATAGCATCTAGGAATGACGTGCCGATGATGGGGTCGCCACCAATACCGATGCAGGTGGACTGCCCGATGCCGAGGCGAGTGAGTTGGTCGACTGCCTCATAGGTGAGCGTGCCGCTGCGGCTGACCACGCCGACATTTCCTTGCTTGTGAATGCGGCCGGGCATGATGCCGATCTTACATTTGCCTGGCGAGATGACGCCGGGACAATTGGGGCCGATCAGGCGCGTTTTCTTGCGATCGACGGCCAAAGAAACACGGATCATGTCCAAAACGGGGATGCCTTCCGTGATGCAAATCACCAGTGGAATTTCCGCCTCGGCAGCCTCGAGGATGGCATCCGCGGCAAATGGTGGTGGCACGAAAATCACAGAGGCGTTCGCGCCAGTATCTTTGACTGCGTCAAATACGGTATTGAAAACGGGCCGCTCCAGATGTTTGGTGCTGCCCTTGCCAGGCGTTACGCCGCCAACGACGTTCGTTCCGTACTCAATCATCTGCTGCGCGTGAAACGTTCCCTCGCGTCCGGTAAAACCTTGTACGATGACCTTTGTCTTTTCGTTCACCAAGACGCTCATCGCGCGACTCCCGCGAGAGCAACCACTTTTTGCGCTCCGTCTTTCATCCCTTCGGCAATCGTGAAATTGAGGCCGGAATCGCGAAGGATTTTCTGGCCTAGCTCCACGTTGGTTCCTTCCATGCGGACAACAACGGGAACTTTAAGTTGTAAATCTTTCGCTGCGGCGACTACGCCGGTTGCAAGCACGTCGCAGCGCAGGATGCCGCCAAAAATGTTGATGAACACCGCGCGAACGCTGGGATCGCTCATCAAAATGCGAAAGGCATTCTTGACCTGCTCCGAGGAGGCGCCGCCTCCCACATCCAGAAAATTCGCAGGCGAGCCGCCGGCGTACTTGATGATGTCCATGGTAGCCATGGCCAAGCCGGCGCCGTTGACCATACACGCCACGCTGCCGTCCAGCTTGATGTAATTCAATCCATACTTCGAGGCTTCGACTTCGAGCGGATCTTCTTCGTCAAGATCGCGCAATTCGCGAAGGCTGGGATGGCGGAACAGGGCGTTATCGTCAAAGGTCATCTTGGCGTCGAGCGCAACGAGCTTGCCGTCGCCCGTGAGCACGCACGGATTGATCTCCAGCAGAGAGGCATCCGTATCAATGAAGGCGCGATACAAAGCCTGGAAAAAAGGGGTCGCGTGCGTGGCAACTTCGCCGGGAAGTCCCAATCCAAAAGCGATTTTCCGCGCTTGATACGGCTGCAAGCCGACCACCGGCTGAATGGGCTCGCGCAGAATGGCTTCCGGATTCTCCTTCGCGACTTCCTCGATTTCCATGCCACCCGCGGCGCTGGCCATAAACACGGGAAGTCCGCTGGCACGATCAACCAGCAAACTAAGATAAAGCTCGCGCTTGATGTCCAGGCCTTCCTCGATGAGCACGCGCTTAACGATGCGCCCGGCGGGTCCGGTTTGCGGAGTGACCAACGTCATCCCCAGGATGTGCCCGGCAATATCCTCGGCTTCGTCTCCAGAGCGCGCCAGCTTTACGCCGCCGCCTTTGCCGCGGCCGCCGGCGTGAATCTGCGCCTTCACGACAACAACGTTAGCCTTCAGGCGCTGTGCGGCCTCACGCGCTTCTTCCTTCGTGTAGGCCACTTCGCCGCGCGGCGTGGTGACGCCATAGCGCGCAAGAATCGCTTTGGCCTGATACTCGTGAATCTTCATCGAGCTTCCATCAGTGCTAGAATTTGTGCATCCGCAAAACAAAGAAGTTTACTCGGAAGGCGCAAGAGGAGCAAGGACGCCTCAAAATGGCCGCAAGCACGACAATTTCGCTGATCGCGCAACTGGAGGCGGGCCGCCTCCTTTCGCGTGCCGAAGCCGAAGCGATAATGGACGAATTGCTTTGCGGACGCATGGAGACTTCAGAGATCGTACGCCTTCTGCGCGCGCTGAACCAAAGGCCGATCTTGGTCGAGGAGCTTGCCGGTCTTGCGACGGTGATGCGGCGCCACGCGGAGCGCATCTTTGCGGATGGGGAAGCATGCCCCGAGGGTCTGATCGACACCTGCGGCACCGGCGGCGATGGCCTCGGCTCCTTCAACATTTCGACCGCGGCTGCGATCGTGGCGGCAGCTTCTGGCGCGCGAGTGGCGAAGCATGGTAATCGCGCAGTCAGTTCGCGGAGCGGCTCGGCGGACGTGCTGGAGGCACTGGGTGTACGCATCGATGTGCCCTGTGCGCGCGTGGGGAGGGCCATTCGCGAGGTGGGGATCGGGTTTCTTTTCGCGCCGGCAGCGCACGCCGCCACGCGACACGCCATGCCCGCGCGCAAACAGATTGTTACGCGAACCGCTTTTAATCTGCTTGGCCCCCTGACGAATCCCGCGGGCGCGGAAGCGCAAGTGGTCGGCGTCTTTTCCGCGGAGGTGATCGACCTAATGGCGGGAACTCTGGCGGAACTCGGGGTTAAGCGCGCCTTCGTGGTGCACGGTGCTGGCGGGCTCGATGAGATTTCGCTGGCCGGCGAAACGCTGGTTGCGGAAGTCCGCGACGGAGACATCAAGCGCTATGCCGTAACCCCTGAACATTTTGGCGTGCAGGGAGCCGCGCCAAGCGCGATCCGCGGCGGCTCGCCGCAGGAGAACGCTGCAATTCTGGAGAGCGTCTTTGCTGGCGAACGGGGACCCCGGTGTGACATCGTGGTGATCAACGCAGCAGCGGCGCTCGTAGCGGCCGGCCTAGCCGGGAATTTCATGGAAGGCGCGCAATTGGCTGCCAAAGCGCTCTCATCCGGTGCGGCACAAGAAAAGCTTTTCGAGCTAACGAGGTTCACAAACGGGTCTGCCGGATAGAATCACGGCGAGGGGAGGAGTTTCGATCCTGGCCTGTCAGGGCTCTCGAGGGCGTGGATGATCACCGGGATTACGACTGCTGCAGTAAAGGTAATGGCCAACAAAAGAAAAGTAGGGCGGTGGTTTATAGACCCTTTCTTGGCCTGTTCTGATCCCAAGGCCGCGACCGTTTCTTTTTCAGATGGGTCGAGGAGCACCATGTAGGTTTTGCCTTCCATTATCACTTCGCTTTCTCCGTGATAAGAAAATTCCACAGCTCCCCGCTGCGCGGAAATACGCAGTTCCTTCCTACTGACGACTCGGATGTACGCGATGGTGGAAGCTTTGCGAGCTGGGCGAATGGACGCATCGTCCGCGGCAACGGCAATACCGGCGTTTGGCGCCGCAGAGAAGATCAGAGTGCCGGAGGCGAGTTCGGCCAGAATATCGCCAACCGGACTGGTCGATTGGCGGACTATGAGCAAAGACTGCGCATCGAGTTGCAGCGTCACAGCGTGACCGTTGATGCGCAATGCCCCGCCGACATCAGTGGAGAGCCGGTCGCCTTCATAGATCGTGCTTCCCACCGAGGTCGCAGCGTCACCCACATGGGCGCGTTCCGCGTGCGTGACTATACCCAACGGAATGACCTTAGCAGGCGACGGCCCCGCAGCCACCAAAGACGCCATTGCTACGGCAACGAATTCGCGACGAAGAATCGTAAGGGCCTCATGTGTTACCGCGCTCTTGGAGCGTCGGCTTCAATGATGTATTTAACTATATCGTTAATCCAAAGCTTTGTTTACGCAACATATATAGATGACAGGGAAGCTGTCAAGCAAAAAGGATGCGCAACCGCGGCGCGCAACCGCTCTTGCTGCATACCACATCGCACTTTGCATGCGTTTTGCCCCGCTTCGCGCCGCGGTATATAGTGACAATGGGCCGTTTGCGCGGCAGAGCGCACGGCTAAAGCTTCGCCGTTCAAGTGCACCGCAGAGGCAACCGCAACGGATGGCCGCAGACGTCAGCAAACATCTGGATCGCGCCAAGCGATTCCTGGAGAAGAACCGCGTCGAGGATGCGATTGCGGCTTACAAAGCCGTGCTCGACGAAGCTCCGCAGCACCAGGAAGCCACGCAGGCATTAGGGGACTTGTACGCGCGTGCTGATCGCCCGGACCGCGCCTCGGAATACTACGGATTGCTGTTCGACATGCTCGTCGAGCCGCGCGACGAGAGCAAAGCGCTGGCGATCTACAATCGCTTCCTACGTAGCGCTGCTTCCCCGCAACCTCCCGAGCGCATTGCGCGCTACGCCTTTTTGCAGCAAAAGCAAAATCGCAACGACGAAGCCATGGAGCAGTACTCCAAGGCTGCGGACTTGTTCGCGGAAGCGGGCCGGCAAGAGGACGCGTTGTTTTGTCTTGAGCGCACCGCGCAACTCGATCCGGAGAATTTAACCCGTCAGCTTCGTGTCGCAGAAACCGGCGAGCGGCTGGGCAAGAATGCGTTGGCGGCGAAGGCCTTTCTTCGCACAGGGCAATTGGCAACAGCAGGAGGCACGCCGGAGGAGGCGCTGCGCCTGTTTGGACGCGCACACAAGCTGGCGCCGCAGGAGCGCAGCGTGGCGCTTCTATATGCCGAGGCAACGTTGCGAGCGGGGGACGCCAAACAGGCAGCCGCCCTGCTGGAGCCATTTGCCGCCGCGGACAGTGACGCAACTTTTCTCGAGACGCTTTCCGATGCGTTGATACGCAGTGGCCAGCCCGACCGCGCACGCGAAATTTTGGAGCGCCTCCTAAAGGAGAAGAATCAAGGATTGCCGCGCCTGTTTGATTTGGTCGATGCCTACGTTCAAGCGGGCCAGGACTCCAAGTCCGTGGAAATTTTGAAACTGATCAAGAATCGCATGTATGCGGACCGCAAGCAGAATGACTTCATCACGCAACTGGAAAGCGTTAGCGGAAAGCACCCGAATTCGCAGGCGATTCTGGAGTTTTGCGGAGCGTTCTACAACGAGGCGAATCGCGAGACTCAGTATTTCGAGATTTTGATCAAATTGTTCGACGTGTACCTGAATGCGGGAAACGTTCAGAAAGCATCTGACGCGCTCGAGAAGCTGCTCGATATCGACCCCTACGATCACCGGAACCAGGAACGCTTGGCAAAATTGCAGGGTCGCGTCGACGACTCGCTTTTGAAACGCCTCAGCGGCCGCCTCAGCAAATCGGGAACTGCTGCTCCGCCCCGCTCGGTACAGACCCACTCCTCGACCGCGGACACTGTCAGCACATCCGCTTCGGCCCCAGGAGACGGCCGGCACTTGCAAGCGCTGGAAGATCTCATCGTCCAGACCGAGATTTTTTTGCAGTACTCGCTACAGAACAAAGCGCTGGAGCGTCTGCAAAAGATTGCCGCAACGTTCCCCGGCGAAGAAGAACGCAATACGCGCCTCCGGAATCTCTATCAGACTGCGAATTGGTGGCCTGCGGGCTCTTCGCGCCCCAAAGCAGACCCGGTGGTCACCGTCCGGCCGGTGGAGCCTGTCCCGGAATCACTAGGCTCCGGCATCACCCAAAAAACCGGCGTATATACCGCCGAGACGCTTCGCGACCTCGCGAAAATTTCTGAGATTAATCAGAAGATTTTCCGCCAGCAGACGCCTCGCGCTATGCTGAACACCGCCGTCAACGAAGTCGGCGCCTATCTGCAGTGCTCTCGGGCACTGGCTGTATTTGGCGCACAAGGCCGCCCGCCGGAAATGGCTGCCGAGTTCTGCGCCGCAGGTATGCGGGCGACTCCTGGCTCGCAACTGGTTCTATTGCTAGCGCAAATGGAAAAAGCGCAGCCCGACGAATTAGGCGGCTTGACGCTCCGAGTCAGCGAAGGCTCGATTCTGAAAGAGATGGGCATCAGCACTGCTCTCGGCGTAAGCATCAGCGACAAAGAAACACAAAGCCCCGCGGGCATGCTGATCGTCGGCCATACCGAAGCGCACAAATGGAAGCCCAACGAGGCTTACTTCTTGCAAGCCATCGGTGATCAGATGCTCATGAGCGTCAGCCACACACGTCTGCGCTCTCTCGTGCGGCGCATGGGCGTTTCCGATGAGCGCACCGGATTGCTCAGCCGCAGTTCGTACCAGAGCTGCTTGCTGACTGAGGCGGACCGCTCGCGCACACAAGGCACGCCGCTTTCGTTGGCCATTTTACAAATCGACCGCGGCGCCGAAATCCTACGGCAACAAGGCGAATCGCCTGTGGAGCGTTTTCTGGAGCAACTGGCGCGCTCCCTGCAGCCTATCGTGCGCCAGAACGATGTCGCGGTAAAATATACCTCGTGGTCCCTGGCGTTCATCCTGCCGGACACGGGCCTCGCAGGCGCAAAGAATCTGGCCGATAAACTGCGCCGCGCGGCGTCTGGACTCCGGCCGCCGTGGGATTCCACGCAAGTCACGCTCAGCGCTGGAATCGTCGAGGCCGTGGCCAAGGCGGACTATGAGAGCGAGGACATCGTTACAGACCTGATCAATCGCGCCGAAACCAGCGTGGAAGAGGCGCGCAAACGGGGCGGCGATACCGTAGTGGCGCTGGAAAGCCCCAAACACTAGCTGCGAATAAGTGAGGAAAATTATGTTTCCGACCGATGTGGTGATTGTTGCCGGAGCGCGCACGCCCATGGTGCGTTACACCGGCGCGTTTTCAGACGTTTCCGCAATTGACCTGGCAGCGCACGCGTCAAAGGAAGCAATTCGCCGCTCCGGTGCCGACCCCGCGCAAATCGATCACGCAATCTTCGGCAACGTCATGCAGACTAGCGCGGACGCGCTCTACGGCGCGCGGCATGTCGGATTGAAAGCGGGGCTGAAAACCGAAACTCCCGCCGTAACGGTGAATCGCCTGTGCGGCTCGGGCATCGAAGCCATTGCACAAGGCGCACAAAGATTGCTCCTCGGCGAAGCAAATATGGTCCTTGCCGGCGGCATGGAAAACATGACGCAAGCGCCCTTCGTAATTCGCGGCGCCCGCGGCGGCCTGAAGCTCGGCGGCGGCGCGCTGGAAGATTCCCTGATGGCCGGTCTGACCGATTCCTACTGCGGATTGCCCATGGCACTGACCGCCGAAAAGTTAGCGGAGCAGCACGGAATTACGCGCAAAGATGCGGATGCCTATGCTCTTCGCAGCCAGCAAGCAGCCGACGCCGCATACAAAGCGTGCCGCATTCGAGAAGAGATCGTCCCCGTGGAAGTGAAGCAGGGGAAAAAGACGATCGTCGTCAGCGAAGACGATCACCGCCGCCCGGAAACCACGATGGAGATTCTCGAAAAATTGCCGACGTCCTTCAAGAAAGACGGAATCGTCACCGCGGGAAATGCCAGCGGCATTGTCGATGGCGCCGCCGCAGTAGTAGTAACGCGTGAGAAGACGGCCAACGAGCAGGGCCTGAAGCCTATCGGCCGCATCGTCTCCTGGGCCGTAGCCGGCGTCGACCCCAGCATCATGGGCATCGGCCCAGTGCCCTCATCCCAAAAAGCTATGAAGCTCGCGGGCCTCACGCTCGAGCAGATGGACCGTGTCGAGGTCAACGAAGCCTTTGCCGCGCAGTATCTTGCGGTAGAAAAAGTGTTGGGACTAAAGCGCGACAAAACCAACGTAAACGGCGGCGCCATTGCGCTCGGGCACCCGCTCGGTGCCTCTGGAACGCGGCTCGTGATCACCATTCTCAACGAGCTTCGCCGCAACAATCTACGCTACGGACTGGCAACCGCATGTATCGGCGGCGGCCAAGG
>Ga0209526_10000180_pt1 | contig 38885 bp, 28 predicted proteins | sample JacPinW_OM2H0_M1_FD_188566 | JGI IMG/M metagenome (GOLD analysis project Ga0209526, IMG submission 188566) | Forest soil microbial communities from Algoma, Ontario, Canada - Jack Pine, Ontario site 1_JW_OM2H0_M1 (SPAdes) (version 2) | ecosystem: Environmental > Terrestrial > Soil > Boreal... | reverse complement strand
CGCTCGAGAACCCACGCAAGATGACTGCAAGCGCCACGACGCCACAGATGACGTGGAGAAGGTGCAGCCCGGTAATCGAAAAGAAAAAGGCGCCGAATAACGGCGAGCCCCAGGGGTTTTGAAAAAGACGCACGCCTTCGTCGATCAGGCCGAACCATTCGCGGATGTGGAGTCCGGCAAAAATGACGCCGAGAAGAATGGTGGACCATAGGAAACGATTGGTTTTGGGTTTGTCGCCGGCTTTGGCGGAGTCCGCGGCGCCGAGCATGGTTAAGCTGCTGGTGATGAGCACGACGGTCATGATCATGACGTTGATGATGCTCGGATTGAACTTGAAGGGCGTGGGCCAGTCACTGCTGGCGGTGCGTAGATAACCGTAGCCAAAAAGGAGAGCGCCGAAGGTGATGGCGTCAGAGATGATGAACAGCCACATCGTGAGTTTACGAGAGGGAATGGCGTAGGGAGAGCCCTCCGCCAACTGCGTGCCGTGACTGTGCATGGCTATTTCGGTGTCACTCACAATCATTCCTTCCCCAAGCTAGAGTCTCGTGACAATCACAAAGAGCAGATAAAGCCAGAGACCACCCATGAAATGCCAGTAGATGGCGGTGTTGTCGAGCAGGTGGCGACGAAGAGAGGTGTGGCCGCCAATGACATGGCTGAGCAAATAGGCGAGCACGGCGATGCCGCCGAGCAGATGGAGCGCATGCATGCCGGTGAAGACGTAGAGGAACGAGCTATTGGGATTGGTTGCGAGGTAGAGCCCCTGCGAGGCGAGGTGGCGCCATGCGAGATACTGCCCGGAGACGAAAGAAAAGCCGAGAAGGAGAGTGACGGCGAGCCAGGTCGTAACGCCGGTGGATCTTGCCAGCGCGCGTCGCGACATTTCCATCGTGAAGCTGCTCAGAAGGAGTATGGCGGTATTAGCGTAGAGAATAGATGGGATAACGATGTGCGACCACTCGCCGGATCCCTGGCGCACCAGGAGCGCACTGGTGAGAGCGGCGAAAGACATGATGATTGCGAATATGCCGACCCATATGCCGCTGCGAGAGGCTTCGATGGAACCTGGAAGATGTGGACTCGAGGTCTGCGGTGAGATGGTTGTCGTAATAGCGGTTGCGGACATGGTTTGTATTCCTATCCCGTAACAATTTGCTCGGGTGAATCCTGCATTACGAAATCGCCTTTCGAACCCCTGACGCCATATTGATGGGGGTCGTGGTAAATAACCGGGTGCTTGTCGCCAAAATTGTTCCAGGGCGGCGGTGATGGGATGCTCCACTCAAGAGAAGTGCCATCCCAGGGATTAGCCGAGGCGATCTTGCCGCGGAACCTGCTGTAAATGAGGTTGTAAAGAAAAATGAATTGTGCAGCGCCGGTGATTAGTGCGGCGATGGTAACGAAGCGGTGGACCGGCATGAGCGCCGGCATGAAGTCATCGACGAAAGACGCGTAGCGTCTGACGTTGCCCACGAGGCCAAGATAATGGAATGGCATGAAGATGCAGTATGTGCCGATGAATGTGAACCAGAAATGGAGCTTGCCCAGGCTCTCGTTCATCATGCGGCCGAACATCTTCGGAAACCAGAAATAGGTGCCGGACAGAATTCCGAAGATCGCGGCAACGCCCATGACCATGTGGAAATGGCCTACGACGAAGTAGGTAGCGTGCAGGTAGATGTCAATCGAAGGCTGCGCGAGGAAGAAGCCGCTAACGCCGCCGCTAACGAACATGGAGATGAAGCCGAGCGCAAACAGCGAAGCGGCGGTGATCCGGATGTTGGCCCCATACAGGCTGCCAAGCCAGATGAGCGTGAGGATTGTGGCTGGGATGGTGATGGTGAGCGTGGGGAAGGAAAACAGCAGCGAAGAGAACGGATTCATGCCGCTGACGAACATGTGATGTCCCCAAACCATGTAACTGAGGAATCCAATTGAGATCATCGAGTAGATGATGACCTTAGCGCTGAGCAGCGGCTTGCGCATGCTGGTGACCAACACATGAGAGACGATGCCCATGGCGGGGAGAATGGCGATGTAGACTTCGGGATGACCGAAGAACCAGAAAAGATGTTGCCAAAGCAAGGGCGAACCCCCGGCGTGATTCTGGAGGCGATCGCTGACGACGAGTCCGGACGGAATGAAGAAGCTCGTGCCGGCCATGCGATCGAGGATGAGAAGCAGACACGCGGGAAGCAGAACGGCGAAGGCCAGCAAACCGATGCACGAAGTGATGAACCAGGCCCAGGTGCAGATCGGCATGCGCATCAGGGTCATGCCCTTAGTACGCAGGTCAAGCGTGGTGGCGATGAAATTGAGAGAGCCTAGAAGCTGGCCGATGCAAAAGAGGCCGATGGAAATGGCCCAAAGATTTTGTCCCCAGCCAAGACCGGGACCAGCGTCGCTGCCGACCGCGCTGAGAGGCGCATAGGCGGTCCAGCCGGAAATCGGCGGGCCGTCTGGAATGAAGAAGGCGAGGACGAGGACGACGAAAGCAGCCGCCGTGGTCCAGAACGACATCATGTTGAAGCGGGGAAAGGCCATATCTTCGGCGCCGATTTGGATGGGCAGGAAAAAGTTGCCGAAGCCAGCGAAGGGCGCGTTCGTGAGCACGAAAAAAACCATCAGTGTGCCGTGCATGGTGAGCAGCGAAAGATAATATTCCGGAGTGATTACGCCACCGGGAGCTCCGGTTTTGGAGAGCAGATCGAGGCCGGGGACCTTTGCGTTGGGCCAAACGAGGTGAAAACGCATTAGCCAGGAGAGAATCATGCCTGTGAAGACGGCCACGAGAGCGAGCCCGTAGTATTGTTTGCCGATGACTTTATGGTCGAGGCTGAAAACGTACTTACGCAGGAATCCCTCGGGCGGAGCATGAAGGTGTGCGGGCTGTGGCAGTGTTTGTTCCATTTTTCTCACCCCTTGTGAGAAAAGTTCGTCCCGGCCATTGCGCCATTGGCGCTTGAAAGATTGACCGCGATTGACTCTACTGCTCTGATATTTTTTGCTTCATCCACTTCTCGAAATCTTCCTGGGACAACACGTTGAGGTAAGCCTTCATGTTGTAGTGCCCGAGTCCGCACAGTTGCGTGCAGACAATTTCGTATTTGCCGGTCTGTGTTGGGGTGAAGTGGACGGCGAGGTCCAGGCCGGGGACAAAGTCCTGTTGTATACGCAATTCGCGAACATAAAAGGAATGGCCAACATCCTTGGCGTGCATGAGTAGCTGGATTTCGTGGTTGACCGGCACGTCCAGTTCGGCCGAGACAATATCGTCGCGCGATTCGACGTCGTTCGCGGGGTCAAGGCCGAAGAAATTGGAATTACCTTCGTCAATCTTATCGGGATGCAGCGGGCCGAACTTTCCGTCTACGCCGGGGTAGCGGAAGTAGAAAGCAAACTGGCCTGCTTGCGCCTGAATCTGCATGGCATCTGGTTTTGGCGGTGTGAAGTAGACATTTGCCCAGGCCTTTTGGCCGAGAACGCCGAGCGCAAGAATCTCTGTGCCAACAAGGATGAAAGCGGCGGCAACCATCAAGGTGGCGCCGCCGGGGATGTTCCATACTTTGGCGCCGGGCTTGCGCTGCGAGAATCTCCAGACGAAAAAGCCGAGGAGCAACTGCGCGGCCAGGAACGAAAGGCCGGCTTCGGCCATGGTGTCGGCGAGCTGCTCGTCGATGGCGTGGCCATGGGTGGAGATGTCAATCGGCTGAACATACCAGTGCGCGACGATAGGATAGGCGGAGACGATCGCGATCAGCGCGACAACGACGCCAAATAGTTTTCCCATGAGTGCACCTCCGCCAATCTCAAGCGATGCGTTCCTGAGGAACGCCGTCGGCCGGGTTAGTACGGCTTCGCTTTGAAGACGAAGTTCACGGTCTTCGTCTCGCTGCCTGAAATCGTTACTTCCTGCGTTTGCTCGCCATAAGATTCATGCCAGGCCGTAACGGTGTACTTACCGGCGGGAAGATTAGGCAAACTGAAGCCGCCGTCCTGTGCGGAAACGGAGTAGTGAGAATTCTTTAGGACGGCAAATGTGCCGTGCATCCAGGGATGTACGTTGCACTTCACGGGGATGAATTCAGGCTTGTCGTACTTATCGATGATCGGTGGTGTGCCGGGGGGCTGGGACTTGTTCCATTCGCGATTGATTTTGGCAAGTGGATGAATGTTGTGAGAGGTCTGGTCGTCATTGACGACCTTAAGTTGCTGATTCACCTGGAACGCAAGGACGTGCGGAATATATTGGCAGCCTTTTTGGTCGAAGGTTGCTGCCTGACCAGGCGCGGCGTCGTCGGGAGCGCCGGCGGAGATGTACACGACGACATTTGCGAGGCTGTTGTTAGGGCCAGTGACGACCGTTTCCGTTGTCACTGGAGTGACGTGCTGCTTTTGGCAGCTCGGTTCCTTCGACATATCGATGGGCTTAGGCTTTGCGGGAGTTCCTTCGTAGGTGGTTTTTCCGCTGACCGTGCCGCCGCCGGCGCGGGCGTGCAGCAGCGCGGCGGCGAAAATCAGCGCGACCGCCGCGACGGTTGAGATTAGTCTAGCTCGCATGGGCATTGCTCCTTGATCGAATTCGTTTTCATCTTGTGGTGCTACTGCTTAACGCCGGAACCCGTGGGAGTGCCGTAGGGTTTTCTCGAAGCGATCTGCTCGGCGCCTTCCTTGGTGGATTCCCACAACGCGAGCTCCGGGGTCTTATTAGTGATTTGTAGCGTGCGTAGGAAGTGCACCAGGTCCCACGCGTCTTCAGGCTTGATAACGTCCGCGAATGACGGCATGGGCGTGCCGTCGAGGCCCGTCATGAAGATTTTGTAGAGGTCTTGGTTGGTGACGCCGCACTTAAAGCGCGAGCCTACGGCGAAATTGTACGGCCGAATCGGCTGATCGTTGCTGTCGGTGAGGGTGGAAGCCGACGGTCCATCGCCGCGGCCTTCGGGGCCGTGGCACTTCCAGCATTCGAGTTTTTGGAACAGCTCCTGGCCGTGCTTGATAGATTCGACTGTAAGTTTAGTCTCGGCCGGAACGTGTATGGGGTCGCCCGGTTTTTCGCTTTTGAACCGCCGCGAAAAGCTTTTTATGAATGCAACCAGGTCGGCGCGCTGCTGGCTGGTGAGCGAAAGCCAAGACGGCATGTTGGTCATGACGAAACCGCGTCCGACGGAGTTATAGAGATCCTCGTCCGTAGGCAAAGTCCCGGTGGGGGTCGAGCGGCACTTGAAAACCGCTGCATCAAAATTTCGTGGCTGAATGTTTAGGTACGGCATAGTGGGGTAGGAGCCGGTAGGGAGCCAATTCTCGCCGCTGCCGTCACCGCGGAAGCCGTGGCATCCCCAGCAGAAGCGATAGTAAAGCTGCTTGCCGGAATCGGCGTGTCCGGTGAGCTTGCCCATGTGCGATTCGGGTTGCTGGGCAACTGACAAGGTTGGAATAATCAGCAGAACCATTGTTGCGAGGAGCAGGGACTTTGCGATTTTGTGTGCGCTCATAATGTCCTCGTTTCCTCAGAAAATAAAATCAAAGCCAATAAAAACACTGCTACTCGTGACGTCGTTGAGGGAAATCGGTGCGACGCCTCGCTGCCGGACGATCGCATATTCGTTATGGAAGGCGAAGCCGGCACGGCTGGAGATAAACGGGTAGTAGCGATAGCCGAACGTCAGAGAATCAATGTCGCCGAGGTTGCCGGGATTTGTCGCGAGAGCTTGACGAGACATGCGGATCAGCTCGTACCGGTTGATAAGAATGAACTGCGGATTGAGTGTGTAGTGGGTCTCGATCATGCCGCCATTCCAGACAGGCCCGCGCGCACCCGCGGGCAAATCGGCGTAAGCGGGAGTGCCTGTGCCAAGGAAGGCGCTGTCTGCTGCGTGCGTGTACATCGTCATGAAATCGAGCTTCTTAATGTAGAAGAGGCCGTAGAACCCCGCGCGATAGAAGGATTTCTGCCCAAGGCCATCGGCCAAGGCAGTGCCGGCTGCGACTGTGGAAGTGTAGGTGGGCGCTCGACCGACGTAGGCAAAGGCGCCAACGCGCTGCAGGCCGAGGCTGCCCGCTTCGAATGCCTGACTGGCAGTCACAAATGTGTCGTAGCCATGGCCGTTCGGGAGACCCACATTGCCATCGTTGCTGCTGAGCAGGGCGATGGAGTACCGCGTGTAATCGTTCTTGGAATGGCCGGAGAGTTCGGCGCCGAGTTGGTTGTCCCCGAGACCGAAGGTGTTCATATCACCTACGGGGGCGAAGTGATAGATCTGGTACAAACCACCGTTACTGGAGAGCGTGAGAATTCGCTTTTCTGAAATGATGTTGTCGAGCTCGAATTTGCCGACTTTGACGTTGAGCCAACTGGTGTGGAGCAAATTGTCGAAGCGCACGTTGGCGGATTCAAAGTGAAACGCTCCCAAGTTGTCCGCGGAAGGCACCAGGAGGAAACTGATGTTTTTGGCGAGCGTGCCCGCGGTGAGGATATCGAGGCCGGATAGATCAAAGCCATGTGTAGTGAGCTGGCCCTCGGCGGTCAAAGTGGTGGCGGGGTTGAAAATGTCGGTTCGGTTGACGCTTTCGCGATGCCAGTTTGGAGTGATGCGGAACGCGACGGGCCAGTAGGCCGCCTGCTGAAAAATAGGGGCATCGCGGTCGTTCATCATCTGATAGCCGTTGTCTTTGAAGTTCTGGCCAAAGTTGTTGAGCTTGGGCCACGCCTCATGACATGCGGAACAGGGCATGCCGTATTTGCGCGCAAAAGCCGGAATGGCGCGCACGTGCACAGACGGTGGTGGGATGGCGATTGCGGAGCGCGTGTCTGCAAGAACAAGGGCGAGAAACAAGAATCCGAAGAGAAGTAAGGAAGGCAGCCAGGAAAGTCTTTGCTTTACTGACCGCGATGGCAGCTTATGCATACCGCCTCCTGTACGTCGCAATTCGATTTGCGCCTAGCAATAGTCATCACGGATTGATGGAACAGGGAGGGGCACAGATACACGCACAGCGTTCAGCTGCGAGCAGCCCGGCAGAAGCGCGGTGCTCGAAACGTGAACTTGCAGCACAGCCTAGGGGATTTGGCCTCGTTCTTTCCCAATAAAGTACGAGAATCAAGTTCCCCGAAGTTCCCTGAACCGAGCGGAATCTACTCCGACAAAAAAACTAATGCAAGTGTTTTGTTATTTTTCTGCAAAATACTTTGTGAGAATATATTTGGCCTGTGTAGTACTAGTTCTGGCACGATTTTTCTGGTGGACAAGCAGCGGCTATGAACGGGATTCCGCAGCGCAAAGGCTTCAGACATTCATGGGAGGGTTGGTTGGGACCAGTCGGCACTGCTTTGAAGATATGCAGGGTTGCCGCGGCATGCCTGCTCTGTGCGGCCCCCTATGCGTGGGCAAAAGAGCGGGATGTGCCGGGTGCCGGGCTGGTCATGGAATTTTCGGCTTCGTACGACAACGCACTTCGGGCTCTACAAGAGATCGTGCAAGATCAAACGATTCATGGAACGTACATGTACGATCGGGAAAAGACGCTGACGGGAGCAGTGACGGCGGAATCGACACCACTTTTTGACCGCTGGGAAGGCGGCGGAAAAGTATTCTACAAAATTCGCACGGAAGTAATTGCGCCGCGGCATTTTCTGGACAGCGCGGACTTGGGCACTATTGCCGTCCGATATGTGCTAACGAGCGTGAACCCGGAACGAATGCGTCTGCGGATCGACGCAATTTTTATGGAGAAGGCGCACCGCGCCGCGCACGCATCCGACGGCACCGTAGAGAGTAGCGAGTACAAAGTTATACAGGATCGATTGCAAGCAATTCAGTTTGCGGAGCAAGAGGCTGCGGATGCGGAGCAGCACCGCGAGAGCATTGCGCTCGCGCAGCAAAGTTTGCTTCGGCAGCGCCAAGACGAGAGCACACAATTGGCTGCCGCGCAGACCTCAGTGCAAGATCTAGAACACCGTGTAGACGCGCTGCGCCATGAATTGGAGCGCCGCGTGAAAGCTCCTGGAGCGAGTTTGAAGGCGGCACCCTTTCATTCCGCAGCTAATTTAGCCGAGTTGGCAGCCTATACCGAGGTTGTTGTAGCGATCGTGACACCGCACTGGCTCGGCGTTGAGACTCCGCAAGGGCAGCGCGGGTGGTTGCCCGTCGAACAGTTGGAATTCCTTCCATGAAAACGCGGGTTTCGCCTTTGCGATTTCTGCGGCTTGCTATAGTCCTGCTTTTTAGCACTTGGACTCCTGCTATGTTGTGCGGACAGGCGGTTCCGTATGCTCGCACATTTCCCAAATCGAAAGAAGAAGTAGAAGCGGTGCTGAAGGAAATGCAAGCGTATGCCGGACAGAAACTGCCGATCGTGGATGGCTTTGTTGCTGTCGGCGATGAGCCGCTCAGCCGATATGAGCGAGCGTTTTACCAGTTCTCAGTAGACCTTGTGCCGAACGGGCCTGGCGCAACGATTGTCCGTCTGACGGCGAAAATCACGGCTTGGTACGCGGATCGCGATCCATCCAAATCGGGTTACCAGGTGCTGCCTTCGAATGGCAGGCTTGAATTGGACTTACTCGACCGGCTCAGCGACAAACTCGGCGGAAAGCCTTTGGTTTCTATTTCACGGTCAAGTGTCCTGGCGCCCACGCCAAAGCTCGATCTTCATACTGCTTCCTCGGGAGACTACGTGCCTTCAGGCAAGACGGCTTCCGCCGGATCGGCGCCCGATTCAGGCAAAGACGAAATTTCGGCTCTGCGCCGCAAACGCGAAGCGGAAGAAAAACGCGCGCAGCAGCTCGATGCCGAACTGCAGAGCTTGCAGGAAATTCAGCGCAACCAGGCGCGTCCCGGGAATCTTGTGGCAGTGAAGAAATCTGGCACGCCCGTTTTTGCCAAGCCAGCGACTGGATCTCGCGTTCTGTTCACCGCCGTTGCGAACGATGAGTTCGAGCTCATCGACGCAGAAGGCGAGTGGATTCACGTCCAGATTTCCGGTGCGTCCCGCGGTTACATCCACCGAACTAGCTTGGAATTACCAGCGCTTCTCGCCGCACGACTAAAACCGCCGAATATATCAGCTCCCGACGACAAGGAAGCGGCCTTTCGTGTCGCGCGAGAAGAAACTGGTGTGTTCCCAGGTAATTGGGACTCACTGGGCGGGAAAACGGTGAAGATCTACACGGTACAGCCAGTCTCTTCACAGTCGAAGGAAACCCACGCAACCGCCAAGCTCGATTTTGCGGCATCGCTCTTCCGCAGATATTCTCGCGCATCCACGGCGACGGCAGATTCAGTTCAAGGCATCGTTGTCATTTTCGACTCAGCGGACGGCGGAATTGTAGCCAGCACAGTGTCCACGGCACAGGAGTTCGCAAATGGCTCGCTTTCGCCCGAGGCCTTCTGGAGGAAGTGCTATACGGATCCTCCAGATGCGTTCCATTAACGATTCCAACTCAGATGGGTTCGCCGCTGGCCTGATAACGTCCACGGCACGTCAAAATTCAGTTTGCGTTTGCAGCTGATCTCGTAGCTCCGTTCGATGCGAAGGACTACACCTTCACTGCAAAACCAAAGTATTGATTCGCTTGGGCACTTCTCCCACCGGTATCACGGCTATCGACTTCAGTGTCTTTGTGTCGATCGCCGACACTGAGCGAGCGGCGGAATTCGAAACATAAACTGTTCGGCTGTCGGGTGTGAAGGTGATCCACTCGGGAACTGCGCTGGTGGGTGCATGTCCAAACGGATGTACCAGCGGCAACGGGGAATAGCCGATTACCTTGAGCTCGGGTAGGGAGTACGCAAAGACGGCGTTCGCAAATGAGCTATTGACCCATAGGGATTTGCCGTCGGGCGCAACGCCGATGCCGTGGCTGGGAGTACCGGTTCGTCCTTCTGCGACACCGAAGCCTGCGGGCTTTTTGGGCAAAGTGATGCGAGCCACTTCGGCGCGCTTGGCGAAATCGACGACCGCGAATCCGTGCAAGCCGGAGAGCTCGACGAAGATACGGTGCGTTGATCCATCGGGATTTGCTTCAAAGGCCATCGGGCGGACGCCGCGATCGAATTGTACTTCCCAGGCGATTTGGTCCGTCTCGAGGTCGATAACGGTTGCAGATTTGGACTCGAGGGAGCCAACTACAGCGTATTTACCGTCGGGGGTGACGTAGATGTTGTGAACGCTGCGATTGATGGGGATGGTCTTGACGCGGGCTAGCGAGTCTGTGTCGATCACGTCGACCGCGCCGGGCAGTGTGCGGATGCCAACCAACACGCGGCGGCCATCCTTGGTTATGGTTAGGTTATTTGGGCGTGCGCTGAGGGCTACCTTTTTTACGATTTGTCCGGTCGTGCGATCCACCACGTCCAGCACACTTTCTGATTCATTGCTTACATAAACGCGCGTGCCGTCGGGCGAGAAGTTGACTCCGTGGGGCAACTCGATCCCGCCGATCACCTGCACAACTTTGTTAGTCACGGGGTCAACGACATCGATTGTGTCCGCGGCGCTGTTTGTAATGTAAATGAGCGAGCGCGGCGTTGGCGTAGGCTCGGAAGTGGGCCGGGCGCCGCGCACCCAATCCGACAGTGCGACCCAATCGGGATCGTTCTGCGATGCAAACTGTCTGCCGCCCGAATGGAATGGGTCACCACCGGCGTCGGGCGCAAGGGGATGGATCAAGAGCAGGCTCGAAGTCGGATCGCCTGGGGCGACCAATTGCGAGACGGTTTGGAAATTGCGGCGCGATTGCTCTTCGTTCCAATCCGCGGCGCCCGGCGATAACTTTTCCAGGCGGAAAATTCTACTGGATTCCGTGTGACAACCATAGCAGCGGGCGTGGCCTGGGCGCTCTTTCAAGAAAATAGGCTGTACTTCGGACTTGAAGCGCTGAAAATCGAGAGCTTCCGATGTGGGTGTGGGATGAGTATCTGGTCTTGCATTTGACGCTGCCGCGACGCCCTGCAGAATCCAGCCAGCCGATTCTTTCGCTATGGCATAGCTGCTACTGACAATAGTCGCGAATGCTAGAAACAGCCTCGCTTTGGTTGCCGCGGACATTCGCACGATGTGAGAACTCCTGGAAATCTTGCGCTCTTAGCGCCCGTACACCAACAAGCGAAACGTGCCAGAGACTGGCGTCGGTTGTGGCTTTGGTTGTTCCGCGGTAGGAGGCGCGGCTGGAGTAAAGTCGGCTGTGTCGATGAAGAGCTTGTGCGTTTTGGGGTCGAGCGCCATATTGCGCGCGCCGAATTCGGTTTTCACGGTCTCGACGACGCTGAATTTGTCGGGGCTGTCTTCATGGAAGACGTGCAGGGTGCCTTCGCGCGTAGCCGTAAACAAGAGGCCAGTCTCCGGCTCGTAGAGGTTGGTATCGACTCCAGAGCCGATAGGGAATGTTTGAACAACCTTGCCAGTATCTGCATCCATGATTGCGAGCACTTTGTTGCGGCCGCCGATAAACAGGCGTCGGTGCTGGACGTCCATGTCCATGGCCGTGGCTTCCTCGGCGGGAGCGATGGGCCAGCGTGCCTTTACGGTATTTGCGCGAGAGTCGAGGGCGACGACCTCGTTTTTGTCCTCGAGATTGTCGTAGATCATTCCCTTGCCATCGGCGACGGCGTATTCCGGCCGACCGCCCATTGGTATGGTGGCGACGACGGTGAGAGAGTTCGGATCGATGACGGAGGCGTCGTTGGTCTTGCCGTTCATGGCGAAAACATGTTTGGAAGCGGAATCGTAGATGATGCAGTCGGGATTGCCGCCAGTTTTAATGTGATTGGTGACCTTCAGTGTCTTTAGATCGAAAACGAGAACCTCGTCCGCACCGCCGTCGCTGATGAAACCGCGGCCAAGGTCGCTAACCAAGGCGATGCCGTGAACTCTCTTCAGGTCGGGAATGCTGCCCACGACCGCGCCGCTATCGGCGTCGACGATCTTGACTTCGGTATTGTGCGAAATGTATAGGTGGCGAGTCGCGGGATCGAAGGTGATGTAATCCCAATATTCTTTGCCGCCCGGCGCTGCGCTGAGATCGTACTTCTTGAGCAAATGATACCCGCCCTCGGGTACGCGAGCGAGCGCGAGCCCTCCGAGCGCCAGAACGACACCGTAAGCAGCAATCCGAAACACCTTGAAAAACTTCACCGAGAGCCTCCCTTGGTTTCTTGGGAACCGCATATTTAACCCAGTAGTTTTCCTACTGAGGTAGTGACATCAGCAACCGGTGCTCCGGCTACCGGTGGTTCTTGCCGCGCACACTCGACAACTAAAAGATTATTTTTATCGCGAACTGGATCTGCCGCTCCGGGATAGTCGTTCTTACCAGGGCACCCGCTGTCGAGCCGGCCAGGGAAGTTCCGTCTGCTTTGAATATGTCGGTATTGCCGTCACCCGGGCCCGGCGGAGCAAAGTTCGCATGATTGAGAATGTTGAACATTTCAGCCCGGAACTGCACGTTGAAATTTTCCGAAATTCTCCTGATGTGGTTGTTCTTGAATACAGAGAAGTCGAGACTCATTATGCCCGGGCCGATCAAGCTGTTGCGGCCTGCATTCCCACGGAGGTTGAAGCATGCCAGCGGTGGAAGACCTAGAGTCTGAAAGTCCTTGATTGGGTCCTGGATATAAACGCCCAGGCTTGGTGGCCTCCGATCACAATTGGCGTTCCAGAATGCCAGATCCGGGGCAGTCGGAACGCCGAAGCACTGAGTCTTAACGTAGGTGTTCGGGTTGCCAGGATTCGTGAGCGCGTTGCAGCCGGATCCGCCTAACCGATTCGGATAGGCGAAATCGTCACTGCTGTTGGAATTGGAGGGGTCTCCGCCCGTGCCCCATGTCGGGGTAAAAGGGACACCATCGCTTGCGGTAAATATGGTTCCGAGTTCCCATCCATCCGTGATCCAGCGAGCCGGACCAGAGAATGACTTCGCGGCAGGCACTTCCCATGTGCCGTTGATCACTAGGGTGCGGCCTACGTTGTAATCCGAGAGGCCGCGCGTCAACTTCATGTCGAACCAATCCAAGCTCGAAATCGAATTTCCAAACGCGTCGCCCGCTAGCGTTGCGGAACTCGTGTCAGTGCTCTTGCCCCATGTGTACGTGCCCTGCATTTGAAAGCCATGACTCATGCGTTTGGCCAACTGCAGTTCAAGGGCGTTGAAATAAGAGCGCCCTTGATAAAACATTCCCCTTATAGAGCCAAAGTGAGTGTTAATGGGGTCCAAGGGCGCGCCATAATTGGACGTAGGGTCAGTAGGATCACCAGTGGGATCAAACGGCCAGACATAGCCTGCCGAGGTCTTAGTGGGAATGACGAGGTTGGCCTCATCAACGCGGAAGGGCTGATGGACGCCGCGCGATCCCACGTAAGCAGCCATCGCAGCCAAGCTGGACGTAAGCTGGTACTGCACATTGAGGTTCCACTGCGTCACGTAGTTGCGCTTAGGATTGGGATCGGTGTAGGTTGCGCGCAGCTTGTTAGACGGGAATGTAGAGGGTAAGCCGGAGTAGAAGCTTATCGGCGTTGCGGGCGTGTTCTTAAGCACTGTGTATTGAAAGAAAGGAGTTGACTGGGTTACTAGAAGAATGAACTCATACGGCAGAGGTTCGACGTCAAACAGCCCCGCGCCGCCGCGGATCGCCATTTTTCCGTTTCGGAATGGATCCCAAGCAAAGCCCACGCGCGGTTCAAAATTCTTTGTTGTAGGGTTGCTGGCGAAAAAAGGCTCGCCAAGGTGGGGACTACCGGAAGTGATGTCCCGCAGGTTAGAAAGCTTGCCGTGAATCTCGGTCGGTATAGTAGCCATTTCATAACGGAGGCCCAGGTTCAGCGTGAGATTCGGTTTCCAACGCCAGTCATCTTGGATATAAGTGCCAAACAGAGTCTGACGAAGATCGCGCGGCGTAAGAGAGCTGGCGATTCCACCTTGAAACTTGGTCGGTTGGTTTGTCACAAAATTCTGCACGCTGTCAAAAAACCAGATCCCGTTGGGATCGGTTAGCGCAGTGACTTGAAGGAACATGCGTTCAGCGGCCACACCAAACTTGATCGTGTGGGTGCCGCGCGTAAGGAATGCGTCGTCGTAAACCTGGAAGGAGTTCCACCGGTAGAGATAGGTGGGCAGTCCGCCGACTCCCCCTGGGAGCGAGCTGAGCCCATTGACATTCACGAAACTTGCGTTTCTACCCGCAAAGGCGCCAAGCTTAGTATCTGCCGCTGCCGGGTTAATAGCGCTGACGCTCGCGTCATTGTCAACATTTTCGTGATTGTAGCCAAAGCGAACCGCGTTCACGAAGCTGGGCGTGAAACTATGAGTCTCCTCAACCGCCACGATTTGTCTGGAGGAGAGGGTGTTAAGTCCAACGTTTCCAAACGAATCTGGAGAACTATAAGGAGTCCGGTCGAAAAGGTAGGTGCCGAACAAACTGTCTTTGTCGGAAAACTTATGGTCAATTCGCGTGGTTACAAAGTTTTCGTTAATGACTTGCTGGCCTGAAAAGGTAAACAGCGCACTGTCACCGTTGCCCTGAATAGCCCCATTGGGCAGCGGGTACAGCGGAAAGTATTTCTTCGCTGTGAGGTCCACACCATTGGCGTCTGTCTTTGGCCCGGGTTGGAGCTGGTTTGTTGTGCAAGGGTTACTCGTGTCCGAGCCCGCCGGGTTAGAGCACATTAGTCCAGACCGAGCCGCTAACGAAGGCACAAAGTTGTGATTGGCGATGCCCTTGGACTGCCTGATGCCCTCGAAGTCAGCAAAGAAAAAAGTGTGATTTTTGATGATCGGGCCGCCAACAGCGCCGCCAAACTGATTGCGTTTGAATGGCGCCTTTTGAATACCACCAGCATTTTCAAAAAAGTTAGCCGCGTCCAGAGCGCTATTTCGTAAGAACTCGTAAGCGCTCCCGTGAATTGAATTTGTTCCAGAGCGCGTTGTAGCGTTGACGACGCCTCCCGAAGTTTTGCCATATTCCGCGGAATAGTTGCTGGTCAGGACAGAGAATTCCTGGATCGCGTCAACTCCCAAGTTTCCTCCCAGAACGCTGCCTGGCGCGCCATTGGCATAATCGTTCAGGCTCACGCCATCGAGGCGATAGTTGTTCTGCTGTGGGCGCGCTCCTGAGATGGTCAATTGCTGGCCGAAGCCGCGATTGCCGCGATCGGCGCCAGTGGAGAAGCTCGGCTGGGTTTGAATCGTCTCAACACCCGGCTGTAAGGCGGCAAGATCGGTCCAACTGCGGCCATTGAGCGGCAACTCGCGAACTGTGGTGGCGTTCACCGTGGCGCTGATTTCTGAGGATGATACCTGCACAGCGGGCGCTTCGGTGGTCACCTGGACCGTATGGGAAACCGTTCCCACGTGCAAAGTCAGATCGAAAGTTTGCTGCGCACCTACATTCATCGTGATTCCGGTCTTTACCTCCGTATTGAAACCTTTGGCGCTGATCGTAACCTGGTACTCCCCGGGGAGCAGATTCACGGCGGTGTAGAAACCATCCGCGTTAGTGGTGAGGCTTCTCTCCACACCCGTCGCTACGTTCGCAATCACGATCTGTGCTTGGGGAACAGCTCTACCGGTAGGATCGGTGATGGTGCCGGAAAGCGTTCCGCCGGAGACCTGCGCGCGAAGAGCAGCAGGAAAGGCGATTGCCACCAGCAAAATAATTGCTGCTAAGCGACCGGAGAACGCCATTTTGGAAAATCGTCGAGAGGACACAGGATCACCTCCACACCTTGAGGCGCAGCCTAGTGCAGACGCCGTGAGGATACCTTAACCTAGAATTAATTTCCGTTTAGGTGTTATTTCTGAAGGGGTTTCGCGAAGCTGAGTCACGGGCAAAACTACTGTAAACGTTGAACCGACGCCTGGCGTGCTCTCGCACTCGATGGAGCCCCCTTGCGCGCCCACGATTGCTTGGGCGATGGCCAAACCGAGGCCGCCGCTCTGGGCCTCGCCGCTATTGGCTGGGGCGGCGCGATAGAACCTCTCAAAGATAAACGGTAAGTGCTCGTTGGAGATTCCCACGCCCTGATCCGCGAAAGAGGCGCGAACCTCGTCATCGCGATTTTCTAACGTGACGCGGACGCTCGTCCCGCTGAGAGAATATTTGATGGCATTGTCGAGGAATATCAAGAAGAGCTGATGCAGGAAAGCTTCGTCGCCGACGTAAGGAACCTCCTGGTCCAGATCACGCACGATGCGGATATTTTTAGCGCGCGCTCGGGAGCTCACCAGGGCGCAAGCCTCTTCGAGCACTTCATTGATGTAGAGAGGCTCGCATACCAGGTGTAGTTGCCCAGCATCCGCCATCGAAAGCGTGAACAGACCTTCGACGATGCGCGTTAGTTTTTTGAATTCGTCGTCGAATAGACAAAGGGTTTCGCGGTATTCCTCGGCAGTTCGCGGTTTAGAAAGCATCAACTCTGTTTCGCCGTGTAGAACAGAGAGAGGCGTGCGGAGCTCGTGAGAGGCATCGGTCACGAACTGCCTCAATTGCCGGACTGCAGAGTCTACGCTCTGAAGCAAGTGATTAAAAGTTTCCGCCAGCCGGCCCAGTTCGTCGTGACGAGAGGAAACCGGCAGAGGGCTCCAGAATCCCTCGCGGTTGGTTACGCGATTGGCCATAAGAGCAGCATGTTCGGTGAGGGCCGTGATGGGCGCGAGACTCCTGCCCACGTAAAGCGTGGAAATCAGCGCGGTCGCCAAGAGGCTCACCAGGAAAAGCGACACAGCGATACCTCCAAAACTGTCCACGACGCGATTGGTGCCAAACGTGGGAATAGCGACAGCCAACACGAGGGGTTTTGTTCCCTGTTGAAAGGGTATCAGCGCTATGCGTACGGACTCGCCGGTACCAAGCGTCGCAATGCCAAAGGTTGGCTGGGAAATGGAAATGCTGAGCCCCTTTAGGTCTATGGGAGCTTCCAAATTGCGCGATCGCTGCAGCACGTGGCCGGCCGGATCCAGTAGCTCGAAAAATTGTCCCGCAATATCCATCCGGTTTATATCTTGCGAGCTGGGCTCGGCTATGAGGTCCGCAACGATGGGCCGCGTAGTCTCTTGCAGTTGACGGTTGAGCTGGGTCGAGACTTCGTGAGCCAAAAGGCCCCAGAATGCCAAGTAAGAAGCCCCCAGGATCACGCCAACCACGGTGCAGAAGAGCACCATCATGCGGAAGCGCAGCGAGCGATCCTTCATCATTCCGGTAATCCTAGCCGGTAGCCGACGCCACGCACGGTGTGAATCAACTTCGCGGCGCGGTTTTCGTCAATCTTCTGACGCAAGCGATTTATATAGACTTCTACCAGGTTGGTTTCGCTATCGAAGTGGCAGTCCCAGACATGCTCGATGATTTCGCTTCGCGTTACCAATTCCGGAGCGTGAAGCAGAAATAATTCGAGCAGCGCAAATTCCTTCGCTGTGAGCGGAATTACTTCCGACCCCCGCGTGGCACGACGACGATGTCGATCCAGCGCGAGATCGGCATAGCGCAGCTTGGCATTTCCGCTGTGAAAACCGCGGCGCACGAGCGCGCGCACTCGCGCCAGCAGCTCCGCCAGCGCAAACGGCTTGGCCAGGTAGTCGTCGGCCCCGGCGTCCAATCCGGCTACCCTTTGCTCGACTAAACCTCGCGCGGTGAGCATTAGGACCGGAGCTTCAACTCCTTGCTGCCGTAGCTCTCGGCAGACCTCAAGACCACTCATGCCGGGTAGGCGAACATCGAGGAGGATCGCGTCGTAGGTTACGTCGGTGGCTTGTTCAAGGCCCTTCTCGCCCGTTTCGGCGACGTCCACCGCATAGGAATTTTCGCGCAACGCTCGTGCGATGAAGCTGGCGACCTTCCGTTCGTCTTCGACTAAGAGGATCCGCATAGCGAATACTCACATCATTGCATACGATGCGAGCCCTGTGTAACCAGCCGGCTAGGCCCGATGTGCTCGTTCGACGCCTTCATTCTGCCGCGATGGGCGGGAGGTGTGAACGGCCTGAGCGGCGGCGTGGCTCAGGCCGTCTTGCCCAATCCGCTCACAACACGTCGAACACAAGGATTTTCGCTGGGTCTGTGCCGTGCTGTGGCACGGCCACGAAATACCGCCTCAATTCGGGCACTAAGCGAGCTGTCCTTGCCATAGGTCCGGTCGGCACTTTCGCCAGCAGCTTGTATTCATCGGGGCTAGACTGCTCGTAAACGTCCACATTGCCGTCGCAGGCGGCATAGATGCGCTTGCTCGCGGGATCGTAAACAGCATCGTCAACGCCCTTGGTGATGGGCAAAGCGGTGATTTCCTTACCCGATTGCGTATCCATAACGACCATGGACGCCGTGCGGCAGGCAATAAACAGCCGATGGTTAGTTTCATCGAGGGCCATAGCCACATTGGTCTTGCACTTTGCCACCGGCCAACTGGCAACAATAGCTTGTTTTTCCCGGTCGACCACGTCCACTTGGTTCTTAGCCTTGTTATTGACGTACATTTTTGGAGTGGACGTTTCAAGTGCCATGGCCTCGAGCGTTTCTCCATCGATCTTGATGTCAGCGACTTTCTTTCCCGCCGTTGTATCCACGACGCTCAGCATCGAGTAGGTCTGGTGCACGTCGCCGCCGCCGTTGTCGATGTAAAGATACTTTGTCTTCGGGTCGTACCCGATGGAGTCCGCATCCTCCAAGAGTTTCACGCTGGAGAGCAACTTATATGTCTTGCCATCGAAAATCTTGAGGTCGCCAGATTCGCCATCCGTAACGTAAATTCGATCGAGATCTTCGCGATAGAGGACTGCGTGCGGTTTTTCGATTCCGGCGATCGTGTGAATTGGTTTGCCACTCTTTAATTCAAAGACCCGCACCGACTTAGAACCTTCAGGCGTGGCAAACAGCCGATTGCCCTTGAGGTCTACGCCGAAGTGATCAAATTGTCCCTTGGCGTCCGGCGGAAGTGTTAGAGTTTGGGCAAGTTTAAGCGGCGGAGGGTCCTGGGCTCTCGCTGGAATCGCAACTAAAACGAGAGAAGCCGCCAAAATAGAATACCGTTTCTTCATTGTCTCTCCTGAGCGTTGATGGGTTCTGACCTGCAATTTTGCACGGCAGAGCATAATTCATCAGAGGCCCTGCTAGCTTAAACGAAGATTAATTTCTGTTTAGTTCGGAAGTTCGTGCCCGCTATTGAAGTAAATTGACGAACCAGCGCCTACGCTGAAGCCTCTCCTGACCCTGCAGAACAGGAAATAGAAGGGTCTAAACGAGATGCTGGCTGCGTTGCGTGGAGAAGGAGCCATAACAATGAACCCAATGCGAGCCTGCACTCTGGCACTGTTACTTTCGCTCGGGATCAGCGCCAAAGCCGGCGACGGAGTGCCTTTGAAGCTCGTCGCGACTATTCCACTGCCTGGTCTCAAGGATGGAGACTTCGATCATTTTGCTCCTGACGTTGATGGGCACCGCCTCTTCTTGACGGCCGAGGAAAACGACAAAGTGCAAGTGCTGGATACCAACACAAACCAGCTCATTCACACAATGGATGACGTAAAAGCGCCCCACTCTATGCTGTTTCGCAAGGACCTAAAGAAGCTCTTTGTGGTCGAAGGGGACGCTTCTGCCGTGAAGATTTATGACAGCGACAGTTTCAAGCCGCTTGGTGAGGTCAAGGTCTCTGTCGACGCGGACTCTCTGGCCTACGATCCTGCGACGTCTTACTTGTACGTCGTAAATGGCGGCCGGGAAGCCCACACACCGTACTCCCTGATCAGCGTGATCGATACGAATAACGCGAAGAAGGTGCGCGACATCAAGATAGATTCGAATCATGTGGAAGCGTTGGTGCTTGAAAAATCCGGTCCACGCCTGTTTATGAATATTACCGGCAAAAACGCTGTAGGGGTGATGGATCGCAATAAGTCTACGCTCACAACCACTTGGCCGCTGCCTCCAGGCGATAAGCTCAACGTGGCAATGGCTTTCGATGAACCTAATCACCGGTTATTTGTTGTCACGCGCACTCCCGGCAAGTTGGTGGTCCTCAATTCAGACAACGGCAAAGTCGTTGCCGATGTTCCTGCCGTCGGTATGGTCGACGATGCCGCATATGACGCGCAGCACAACCGCATCTACGTCGCGGGGGATCAATTCGTTGACGTTTTCGAGCAAAAGGATCCCGATCATTATTCGCTGCTCGGTAGAATTCCCGGAAGCTTTCGAGCCAAGACAGGAATCCTGGTTCCGGAGCTGAACCGGTATTATCTTGCCGTCCCACATCACGCGGGCAAAGAGGCCGAAGTGCGTGTCTATGAAATTCAGCCGTAGATTGCGCCAACAATGGTGATGAATGCGACGGCGTGAGTTCGGCAAAACGTCTTTCGGTGTGCTTGCCGCAACAATGTTGGGAGACTCCGTACGAGCTGCCCAACCGTCTGCACCGGGCGACTTCCCTAAAAATGCCGGGCTCACAAAGTACGTCGGTACATTCGTAACACAAACGAAATACCAAGAAATTCCTACCGATGTGATCGAACTCGGCAAGAAATCCATCTTGGATAGTTTGGGATTGGCTTTGGCTGGCTCGCGCGCGGAAAGCGGGTCGATTTCCCGCCGTTACGTAGAGCAAGCCGGCCTTATCGGCGGAAACGCTACAATAATTGGTTCAGCGCGAAAGACTTCTCCGCGTTTCGCTGCGCTGTTGAACGGCATTTCTATTCACGCCGACGACTTCGACGATACCCAGCTCGCGGCAGCAAAGGACCGTGTCTACGGCTTGCTGATGCACCCGACCGTCCCCGTGCTGCCGGCCATCTTCGCGCTTGCCGAGCAAAGGCGAGTGACAGGAAAAGATTGGATGCTGGCCTATCACGTGGGCGCCGAGGTGGAATGCAAAATCGCGGAATCCATCTCACCGCGTCACTATCAAGATGGATTTCATACCACGGGCACTTGTGGGCCGTTCGGTTCCGCAGCGGCTTGCGCCAGGCTGCTCAATTTTGATTTGTCAAAAACGCTGAACACCTTTGGCTTGGCTGCCAGTCAATCGGGAGGGCTGCGCGAAAATTTTGGCACCATGACCAAGCCGTTCCAGGCTGGGCATGCGGCCGAAAGCGGGCTGGTTTCTGCCGAACTGGTGGCTCTGGGCTGGACCGCCGCTGAGCAAATACTTGAGGCGGATCGAGGTTTCTTCCATGCATTCGGCGGTTCTTACGACTTGTCTGCCATTGTGGATCGCCTGGGGAAACCCTGGACGTTCGCCTCGCCAGGTGTTTCGTTGAAACCCTATCCTTCCGGCTCTCTCACTCATCCTGCGATGACCGAACTAGCTCGCCTGATCGAAGCTAATAAAATACAGGCGGCGCAGGTGGAAAAGGTCGACATCGGCGCAAACCATAACATGACGACCACGCTTCTCCATCACCAACCCAAGACCGGCCTCGAAGCAAAATTTAGTATGGAGTTCTGTCTGGCCATTCTCCTGCTTGAGCGGAAGGCTGGTTTAGGACAATTTTCGGATAAAGTAGTTGCGCGGCCCGATGTGCAAGAAATGATCCGCAGAACAAACTTCTACGTTGACCCCGAAGCCGAAAGCGCCGGATACGACAAAATGACATCGATCCTGAAGATTCATTTAAAGGACGGGGCGGTGATCACTGGGCGCGCAGATTTCGGCAAAGGCAGTCCCGCAAACCCAATGAGCTTTGACGAGGCCTCAACGAAGTTCCGGGGCTGCGCGGAATTTGCCGAATGGCCCAAAGCAAAGACCGAAAGAATAATTACCTTCACGAAAGACTTAGAGTCTGTCCCCGATATGTCCGCGCTGTCTTCTTTACTGTCGGCCGAGGGATGAATTGCGACCGATGAAAACCTTCAATATCGCAGTCATCGCCGGAGACGGCATCGGAAAAGAGGTGGTTCCCGAAGGTCTGCGTGTGCTCGAGGTGGCGGGTCAGCGTTTCAATTTTCGCTTGCATTGCCACGCGTATGACTGGAGTTGCGAAACCTACGTGCAAACCGGGAAAATGATGCCGGACGACGGACTTCGTCAATTGCGGCCCTTTAACGCCATCTTCCTCGGGGCTGTTGGCCACCCTAGCGTCCCCGACCATGTCTCTCTGTGGGGACTTCTCATTCCCATCCGGCGCACATTTCGGCAATACGTCAATCTTCGCCCCGTCCGCCTATTTGACGGAATTGAGTCGCCCCTGAAAAACTGGAAGCCGGGTCAAATTGATTTCACCATTGTTCGCGAGAATAACGAAGGGGAATACTCGAATATTGGCGGACGTCTGTACGAGGGCACAGAGGACGAGATGGCCGTCCAACAAACGGTCTTCACGCGGCGCGGCGTAACTCGCGTGCTGCGTTTTGCCTTCGAATTGGCTCGCAAACGAAAAAAACATCTGACTTCTGCCACGAAGTCCAACGGCATCATCCACACCATGCCTTTTTGGGATGAGTGCTTTCATAGTCTCGCAGCGGAGTATCCCGACATCCGCACGGACCAGTATCACATCGACATTCTCACGGCTCACTTCGTCCGCCATCCTGACTGGTTCGATGTCGTCGTGGGCTCCAATCTTTTTGGAGACATTCTTTCCGACCTGGGTCCTGCGGTTGTCGGCTCCATCGGCATCGCTCCCTCGGCAAATCTCAACCCGGAAAACGAATATCCTTCCATGTTTGAACCAGTCCACGGCTCGGCTCCGGATATCGCGGGGAAAGGAATTGCGAATCCCATTGGTCAGATCTGGTCTGGCGCGATGATGCTTCGACACCTGGGCGTTCCGGATGCCGCTGATGCCGTCGAGACCGCCATCGCGGATGTTTTGGCACAAGGGAATGTGCGGACTCCAGACATCGGAGGCACGGCTTCGACTAAGGAATTGGGGGCAGCGATAGCCTCGCGAGTGAGTGGGCAGAGATAAGGCTATCGGCGACGACCAAGTGCTCCGGCACAGGCGCTCACTCCACGTTTCTCTTGCCGTTCGTTACGTTGGGTTACAAAGCGATTCCGACAAATGAGGTCCGTGGATCAGCGATGAGAAACACGGCAGATCATGATGCCAAAGGGCTGGGCGCTAGTCGTTCGCTAACGCGGCGCGGTCTCTTTGAATTCGCCGGGCTGGCCATTGCAGCCGCTGCGCTCCCACCTCGGACGATTTCCGCCTCCACACCGCAAGCTCGCGGCAGCTCACAACAAAACGTTAGCTCAACGATGGAAAGGCTCAGCGCGTACATGAGTGAGGCTGGCTCCCGTGATTTACCGCCCGAAGTCGTCGAGAAAACCAAGCAACATATCCTCGACACTCTCGCTGCGATGATTTCTGGTTCAGAGCTGCCTCCTGGTCGTACGGCGCTTCAGTTTGCTCGTGTCTATGGCGGCAGGGAAGTCGCCACGGTAGTGGCTTCGAATTTCTTATGCGGTCCGATCGAAGCCGCCCTTACTAACGGCGTGCTAGCCCACGCCGACGAGACCGACGATTCCCACGCCCCGTCGCAATCGCATCCGGGCTGCGCCGTGGTTCCCGCTGCTCTAGCAACCGGGGAGCGATTTGGCATCAGCGGTACCCATTTTCTACGCGCTGTTGCTCTTGGTTACGATATCGGCCCTCGCTTCACGGTCACTTTGGGCGGTCAGCGCTTTGAGGCAGAGAGCCACTGGAGTACGCACAGCATTTCTCCGTTGTTTGGCGCGGCAGCAGCCGCAAGTTGCGCAGCAAGTTTGAATGCTCAGCAGATGCGATGGATGCTGGGCTACACGGCGCATCAGTCCTCGGGTCTCGGGGCATGGAATCGAGACACCGAACACGTTCAGAAAGCATTCCACTTTGGCGGCATGACGGCGCGCAGCGGTGTGACCTCCGCCTTGCTCGTTCAGGCCGGCTGGACCGGCGTCGACGACATCCTCTCGGGGAAAGACAATTTCTTTGCCGCCTATAATCCCCATGCTGATACGGCTGGTCTGGTCGACAAGCTAGGCGAGCGCTACGAAGTAACCCGGACAAACATCAAGAAATGGCCCGTGGGCTCTCCAATTCAAGCTGCACTCGACGCGATCGAAACTCTGCGCAAGCAGCGCGCCTTTGAAGCCGCTCAGGTAAAGCAGGTGTCGGTGCGGCTTGCCACGGATGAAGCGGCCATTGTGAACAACCGCGAAATTCCGGACATCTGCCTGCAGCACATGGTCGCTGTAATGCTGCTGGATAAAACTGTTTCATTTGTGTCTGCTCATGACAAAGCGCGTTTAAAGGATCCCACAACGCTTCGCGAGCGCGCGAAAGTACAGCTGATCCCAGATGAGGAGTTGGAACGACTCATGCCACTTCGCGTCGCGATCGTCAGTGTCACCTTTGAGAATGGATCTCATCTCACCCAGCGGGTGGACAACGTTCGCGGCACTCCCGAAAATCCGATGACCCGCGACGAGATCGTCACAAAGGCCAATGATCTGATAACGCCTATCCTCGGAGCCGCGAAGAGTTCGAAGTTAATCGAAACCGTTTTCCGCCTGGAAACGGCAAGCGATATTCGCGAGCTTCGGCCGCTGCTGCAACGCTCGTGAAACCATTCCGCGTTCTGATGAGAAAGGTATTGCCGTGAGGATCGTCGATATCCGCGAGACCGTTGTGCCCATCAAATCCGAGATTCGCAACGCCTATATCGACTTCAGTCAAATGACGGTCAGCGTCCTTGCGCTAGTTACCGACGTCGTGCGCGATGGTAAACGCGTAGTCGGTTACGGTTTCAATTCGAATGGGCGCTACGCTCCGAGTGGTCTCCTGCGCGATCGTTTCATTCCTCGCCTCAAAGCCGCAGCCCCCGAATCACTGCTTGACCAGACGGGAGAAAACCTCGATCCCCATCGCGTCTGGGGAGTCCTTATGCGCAACGAAAAACCGGGGGGCCACGGCGAGCGCTCCGTGGCCGTCGGTGTAATCGACATGGCTGTTTGGGACGCGGTCGCCAAGATCGCAGGCCTTCCGCTGTATCGCCTCCTGGCAAACCGGTACCGCGCCGGCCTTTTTGACAGCAAAGTCTTCGTCTACGCTGCCGGCGGTTATTACTATCCCGAAAAAGGTCTTTCAGCCCTGCAACACGAAATGCGCGGCTACCTAGCTCTTGGTTATTCTGTCGTGAAAATGAAGATCGGCGGTGCCCCGCTCGCCGCCGACCTGCGGCGGATTGAGTCCGTCCTGCAAATTGTAAAAAGGCCGGACCAACTGGCCGTCGATGCGAATGGCCGCTTCGACTTGGACACTGCCATTTCCTACGCGCGCGCACTCGCTCCCTATGGGCTCCGCTGGTACGAAGAAGCCGGCGACCCGCTAGATTATGATCTCCAGGCGAAACTCGCACCTGAATACCCAGGCCCGATGGCGACGGGCGAAAATCTATTTTCGCTGCAAGATGCACGCAATCTCATCCGCTACGCGGGGCTACGTTCGGATCGCGACGTTCTGCAATTCGATTGCGCGCTCAGCTATGGCTTAGTCGAATACCTGCGCATCCTTGACATGTTGAAAGAGCACGGCTGGTCACCGACTCGTTGCATTCCTCACGGAGGCCATCAGATGTCCCTGAACATTGCTGCTGGATTGGGGCTCGGAGGCAATGAATCCTACCCGGGAATCTTCCAGCCTTTCGGTGGATTCGCGGATGGCATTCCTGTAGAAGATAGTTACGTTCGCCTGCCGGACACGCCGGGCATCGGCTTTGAAGCGAAAAACGAGTTATTCAGCATTATGAAAGCGTTGGCTGAGGCTTAGGTCTTGGTAAACGCCGCCTGCTTTCGATTACAAGAAATTAATGCTGATTTCAGGTATCTCGCTCATTCGTAGCATAACGTCAGTTCACTTACGTTCCGCACCGCGCCCTCGACTAAGGGCGGTCAAGCACTGCGAATGGGAGACGAATGAGTTACGCAAAAGAGTGTATGCGAGCAAAGAAGAAACACCTGAACGTGACGCGTCGCCGCTTCATCAAGGTTGGTGGCCTGTCTACGCTCCTGTCGGCGCTTCCGCTTCGCGTCGCGAAAGCTGCCCTATTTCTCCAGCCGGACGAGCCGCCCCAAAACGTCAGCCCCATGATGCAACAGCTCAGCACGTATATGGGCGCGGCAAGCACGCGCGCTCTGCCCGACGAAGTAGTCGAGAAAGCCAAGCAACATATCCTGGACACGTTTGCCGCGATGATTTCCGGTTCCAGCTTGCCTCCCGGTCGCGCCGCGCTCGAGTTTGCCCGCGCTTATGGCGGAAAGGAGATCGCTACGGTGGTAGCCTCCAACGTCGTGTGCGGCCCGATCGAGGCTGCCTTCGCGAACGGCGTGCTCGCACATTCCGACGAAACCGACGACTCGCATGGTCCCTCGCGCTCGCATCCGGGCGTGTCCGTCGTTCCGGCCGCCTTTGCGGCTGGCGAGCAATTTTCGATCACTGGCGCGCATTTCCTGCGCGCCGTGACTCTTGGGTATGACATCGGTACGCGCATTACTATGACCATGGGCGGCCCTGCCTACCAGGCCGCTACCCATCGCAGCACGCATGGGACCGCTGCGGCCTTCGGCGCCGGAGCTGCCGCGGGTTGTGCTGCGTCCCTCAACGCCGAGAAAATGCGTTTGCTGCTCGACTATACAGCTCAGCAGACGTCCGGAATCGGCGCATGGTCTCGCGACGCCGAACACATGGAGAAGGCATTCCTCTTCGCCGGAAAACCTGCGGCTGGCGCTGTCATGGCCGCCACGCTGATTCAATCTGGCTGGAGCGGCGTCGGCGATGTCTTTTCTGGCCCGGACAATTTCTTCGAGGCATTCGCACCTCGCGAGAATGGTGCCATCAAAGCCAACCCTGGCGCGCTGGTCGATAAGCTGGGAGAGCGCTACGAGGTTACCCGCACCAACATCAAGAAATGGACGGTCGGCTCACCTATTCAAGCCCCGCTTGACGCCCTTGCCGGTTTTTTCAAACAGCGCTCGTTCTCGGCCGACGATGTGAGCAAAGTCGTAGTCCGCATTGCCAGTGACGAGGCCAATACCGTCAGCAACCGCGACATGCCCGATATTTGCATGCAGCATATGATCGCGATCATGCTCCTCGATAAGACGGTCACGTTCGCTTCCGTGCATGATCGCGCGCGCATGAAGGATCCCGCCGTTCTCCGCGTGCGCGCCAAGGTCGATGTGCTCGCCGATCCGCGCATTGATGCTCGCCGTCCGCGACGCGAAGCAATTGTCGAGCTTACTCTTGCCGATGGAACGCAGCTCACCCAATGGGTTCGTGATGTTCGCGGCACCGCGGAAAATCCCATGACCCGCGACGAGGTCGTCGAGAAAGCTCGCGATCTGATAGCGCCGGTCCTCGGAGCTGCTACCTGCTCGACCCTTATCGACAAATTGCTTTCTCTAGAAACTCTGAGGGATGTTCGCGAGCTCAGGCCCGCTCTTCAAAGGAGCTGATCCAAGCGATGTTGGTTCCAGCCGCCAGCGCATCTGAAACAACCTCGCCTGTGCGCAAAAAGCCCTTCTACACAGGCCTTTCCTTTCAGGTCCTAGTCGGCGTTGGTATTGCCATCATCCTTGGCTACGTTAGTCCCGCCACTGCCATCGCCATGAAGCCGCTCGGCGATGCCTTCATCCGCCTGATTACGATGATCATCACCTTGGTCATCTTCTGCACCTTGGTGACCGGAATCGCCGGCATGGAGGACATGAAAAAAGTTGGCCGCGTCGGTGGCAAAGCTCTCCTGTATTTCGAAGTAGTCTCCACCATCGCTCTGCTCATGGGACTCGTCGTGGGCAATGTGGTGCGTCCCGGCAGCGGTTTCAATGTCGATCCCACCACGCTGGACGCCAAGGCCATTGCCGAATACGCCGGTCAAGCCAAAGCCCAAACTGTTGTTCAATTCCTGGTCCATATCATTCCGAACACGGTTGTTGACGCCTTCACCCGAGGCGACATCCTGCAGGTGCTGTTCGTCTCTCTTCTCTTTGGATTTGCGTTGTCACTCGCCGGGCCACGCAGCAAACCACTCGTCGATTTCTTGGACGCGCTAACACGCGTCGTTTTCGGCGTGGTCGCCATCTTGATGCGCTTCGCTCCCATCGGAGCATTTGGCGCAATGGCGTTCACTATTGGCAAGTATGGTCTGGCTTCTTTGGGTCCTCTCGTAAAGCTGATAGCCACGCTTTACATCACATCGATACTCTTCGTTTTCGTCCTGCTGGGTGGAATCGCTCGGCTCGCGGGCTTCGGAATCCTGCGCTTCCTCTGGTTTCTTCGCGAAGAAATTCTTTTGGTGCTGGCCACGAGCTCCTCGGAACCTGCGCTTCCCGCTCTCATGGCCAAGCTCGAAAAGCTCGGCTGCTCGAAAGCCCTGGTCGGCCTGGTTGTGCCGACGGGTTACACCTTTAATGCCGATGGTACGAGCCTCTACATGACGCTCGCCGCATTATTCGTCGCGCAAGCCACCAACACCCATCTAACTCTTGCACAACAACTCACCATCCTCGGCGTAGCCCTGCTCACCTCTAAGGGCGCAAGTGGCGTGCAAGGAGCCGCCTTCATAGCATTGGTCGCCACTATGATGGTCATCCCAACCATACCTGTTGCGGGAATGGCGCTGATTCTCGGCGTCGATCGTTTCCTCAGCATGTGCCGGGCTGTCGTTAATATGATCGGCAATGCCGTCGCAACCCTGGTTGTAGCTCGCTGGGAAAATGAACTCGATCGCGACGCGCTAAGAAGCAATCTGCGGAAGCAAGGAGCGGAAGATGCCAGACATCCCGCGATATTGGACGCAACAGGCGGGGCAGGGAGTTACGACACCGAGAAAGGCACATAGCCTCCAAAGCGCCGGAGCCCACTCGAGTTTAAGTGAGTGCCTTTTGCAATGCGTCCAAAAGCATTGTTTGATCATCTGCGGAAAGCTTCTGGCCCTTCTTCGTCATATAGAACACATCAATTGCCTTCTGGCCTTCGGTATCGATCAAGGCAACCTCGATGTTGCAATCGAGGCGCGCCATTGTCGAAGCTAGCAGATACAACAATCCTCTTTTGTCTTGGGTCACGATCTCCAACAGGGTGCACTGTTCCGACGAGGTATCGTCGAATTTGATTGCCGTTTCCACATTGACCTTTGGAATTTTCGTTGTGGAGGCGGCCCCCAGTGTGCGCAGAGGCGATTCAAGAGAAGCTGTACCCTGCAGAACTTCCGTAAGATTGCGCCGAAATCGATCTATTTCATCCGGGTTTAGCTCGAAGGTGCGAGAGGAATCGCTGAAGTGAAAGGAGTCAAGAACCATGCCGGCGGTATTCGCAAAGGCTTCGGCTTTGACGATGTTCATTCCCCAGCTGGTCAAGACCCCGGCGATCGTGGCGAACAAACCCGGTCGGTCCGCGGTCAGCAGCGTAAGACTAAGCGCATGGGGTGCTGACATCATCTCTATTTGCACTGGCTCGATACTCAGGCGTTGACATAAACCAAAATGATTCGCAATTTCCGGTGCTGAATGCACGCCCAAATATCGCCTGGGGAAACCCTCGAGAAAACGCTCGATCTTGCCCGACTCTTCGCATCCGGTTAATGCGCGCAGTTGCTCCAAAAGAGGTTCTTCGGCAGGGGCATGCAGCCGGTTGGAATCGAGCGAATGCGTCAGAAGATTCGACGTCGCAAGATAAAGCTGCAAAAGCATCTCGGCCCTCCATGGAGTGAGGGCTTCAGGATTCACAGCATGAATATCAGCATAGGTAAGGAGGCAAAGGCGCTGGAGGCGCTCGCGAGTCTCAACCACTGCCGCAAAGGAACGGACCGTTACAGGGTCGAATACATCCCGGCGCTGCATCGTGGCGGACATTTCCAAGTGTTGTCCGATGAGAAAGCGCACTTCGGCTTCATCCTCCGGTGAGAGGTGCAATCGCTGTGCCGCTGTTTTCAGAGCGGTTAAGCTGCCGGCAACGTGATTCTCCCCGAGCATTCCCTTACCCACGTCGTGGAGCAGAAGGGACAAAACAAGCAAATCGCGTCTTTCTACGGTCTTCCACAGAGTGGAGAAGGGCATGTCGCGCGCGTCGCTAGCTTCTGCCAGCGCTTGCAAGTGCTCGATGGTTCGCAAAGAGTGCTCGTCGACCGTGTACCTATGGTAGAAGTCGCGAATGACCAGTGAATCGATCAATGCAAACTCGGGCAACACTTCCGTAAGTAGCCCCAATCGTTGCATCGGCCGCAACGCTACGCCGGGATAGTCCGAGCCCAAGATCTGTTGGAGCTGCTTCCAGGAGATTTCCTGATTCGTAGCCGGCAGTTCGGAATGAAAAACAATGTAGGCCATTGTGCGTTCGGCATGTCGACACATCTCCAATCCCGTCTGGCCAGCTTCCGTCAAGAGGGCCAAGACCGCGGTTCGATCGGAGAATGCTGTGGAGTCGAGGATGTCAAACTGACCGTTTCGGATGGCGTATGGTTTACCCGGGCTAAGTTCGATCTTTGGAGGGCGACCCGCGAAGAGTAACTTCTGCCACAAACTATGCGCTGTAATCGATTGCAAGCTCAAGGAACGTTGAAGTTGGTGGTGCAGCGTCCGCGCATGTCTGTAGTAGATTCGCATCCACTCTGCTGCATTTCGTTTGATACCGTCCTTGGCTCCCAAAGACTCCTCGGCAGCAATAGTCTGCAGCTCGTAGGTCAGTGTGTTGTCGTTTCTTCCGTTCTGATAGTGAAGGAAACATCGCACCTGGCTTATAAAATCCACGGCATTCAAAGCCAGCTCCCGCTCGACAGCATCTGCACCTCGGATCTCACTCGTTCCCCCGGCAACCTGGCGCATCCACGCGCTCGCGTGAAAATCTCGCAGCCCTCCGGGCGAATCTTTTACGTTAGGCTCCAGATGGAAGATGGTATTCCCGTACTTAGCCAGTCTTCGTTTGGTAAGTTTGGTCAATTCCTCATGCAGAAATGACCGATACACTTTCTCAGGGCGTGGCAGAACCTTTTGTTCGAGCTTCTGATAAACCGTTTGATCACCCGCCAGGAAACGCCGATCCATCATCGAAAGGTGGAATTCCACGTTGTCTCGGTCCACGCGCTTGCTTTCATCCAGTGTGCGTGCGGCTGAGCTGACACGAAATCCTCGGTCCCAGAGAGTTCTGGTCAATTCTGCGACAACAGCCTCCAGCTTCTGTTCCGCTCGACCATTTTCGAACAGCAAAAGAATATCGAGGTCGGAATAGGGAAAAAGTATTCGGCGCCCAAACCCGCCAATCGCGAGAACAGCGAAGCCTTCCGGTCCTAGGTTGTGAGCGTGAGATGCGGCCTGCAGACCCTCTTGAATGTTTCGCTCGGCCATTTCACACAATGCCTGCAGCGTTGCATGTACACTCGTGCCATCGAGAAACGCCTGTTGTATCTTGTGTCTCTCTGCTTCACATTCCGCCCTGGAATTGCCGCGCACTTGAGACGAGTCCTCAAGGCTCCTTAACTCAGTCGGTTTTGTGTCAAGTCCGGGTCTCGCCGCAGTTGTCACGTTGTCTAAAGCACGCTTTCCCCGTGTTCGTCATTGCGAATTCGGATCGCGTCACCCACGGTCGACAAAAAGATCTTGCCATCCCCGATCTTGCCCGTCTTCGCAGCTTTTAGGATCGCCTCGACGGCCGAATCGACGCGCTGGTCGGGGAGCACCATCTCGATCTTGACCTTTGGCAATAAATCCAAAGTGTATTCCCGTCCTCGGTAAACCTCTGTGTGACCTTTCTGCCTGCCATGGCCGCGCACTTCCGTTACGGTCATGCCCTCGACGCCGATTTCGAGCAGGGCGTCTTTTACCGAATCAAACCGCGACGGCTGGATGATCGCTTCGATTTTCTTCATTAACTCTCCCTTCCGTTGGTTACTTGTTGAGTTCTTCCGGGGTTATCGCAGCAGTCAGACTGCCTGGCGCGTGGGCGCATCATGCACGAGAGCGCGCATGTTCGCCAACCGCAGATTTTGCATTCAATGAATCAGAATTTTACTGGCCACGCAGAATTCGAATTCGACGGATTGCTATTTTCCGTTGGCGTTCCGAAAAAGCAACACGTACAGTCTGCCGCCAAAGCGACGGCAGCGTCGTTCTCCCAAAAGCCACTCGAGAAGGAGAAATCGGAATGACAGTGTTCTCAAAGTGTTTTGCAGCTTTCTTACTAAGCTCGGTGCTCATGCTCCCCGCTCTGGCGCAAACGCCTTCTACCGAAGATCCCAAGGCCTCGAGCGGAACAGCGCCAAGCGCCACTCCACCGGCGCAAGAACCTGCCGCTCCTGCACCGCCGACCTGGTCAGTCGGTCCCATCGATTTCAGCGGCCTGGTCGACGGGTATTACAGCTTTAACTCCAACCACCCGGCATCGCAGGTCAATCAGCTCTATAACTTCAACGACAAAACCAATCAGTTCAGCCTGAACATGGCGAAGCTTAGCCTCGCCCATACTCCAGACCCCGTCGGCTTTCAGGTCGATCTGGGTTTCGGACGCGCGTTCGAGATTTTTAATCGTCAACCCAGCGAAAGAGCGTCGGATACATTTCGCTTCTTGGAGCAAGCCTATTTGAGCATCAAGCCGCCGAAGGCCAAGGGGCTGGAAGTAGATTTTGGAAAGTTTGTTACCAGCGCCGGTGCTGAGGTAATTGAGACCAACGGAAACTGGAACTACTCCCGGTCGCTCCTCTTCGCTCTAGCCATTCCTTACTACCACTTCGGGGTGCGCACTTCTATCCCGATCGGCAAGTATTTCACCGGTGGAGTGCAGATCGTAAACGGCTGGAACAACATTGGGGACAACAATTCTGGAAAAACGATCGGTCTAACCGGAACGATCACAACCAAAAAGTTCGCCTGGAGCAACAACTACTATGCCGGGCCCGAAAACAACGACACCAGTAAGGGGTGGCGACATTTGTACGACACTACTGTGCTGTTCACTCCTTCCACTAAATTCAACGGCTATATCAATTTCGATTATGGCCAAAACGCGAATTTCTCTCTCGTGTCTGGGGTTGCTGTACCCGGCGTTCCTCCCCTCAGCAAATGGTACGGCTTGGCTGGCGCGCTTCACCTGCAAGCTAACTCTCACTGGTCCTTCACGCCGCGCGTCGAGTGGTTCAAAGACAAAGATGGATTTGCCACCGGAGTCTCCCAAGACCTCAAGGAGTGCACATTTACGGGCGAGTACAAGATGGTCGAGGGACTCCTCGCGCGGCTGGAATACCGCCGCGACTGGACCAACCAGCCGTTCTTCGATTATGGCGGCGTGCTCGGATCGAAGAAAAGCCAGAACACGGTGTCACTTGGCGTTTTAGCGTACTTCGGGCCCAAGCGGTAACGCATTCAGTGAGGCGAGAATGTGGAGGAAATTTCTGAGTAAATTTGAAGGAGGAAATGAAATGGGTGCAATCCCGCAATTTGGGAAAAAGCTGTCACTTTCCGAGAAGTTTTCGCGGCTTGCTGTGCGGTTGCGGGCTCCGGAATGGCGCCGCTACGGAAAGCTGCTGTTCGCGGGCAAGCTAGCGGGCGTCGGGTTGACTCTCGTGCTGATGGCTGCCGTGTCGTACTTCTTTTTCGGCCGCGTTTATGCCGCCGATCCGGAGGTAAAAGCCGCTGACGTAGTCAATCCCGTAAACACCGCTTGGACGTTAGTGGCCGCGTTTCTAGTGTTTGGCATGCAGGTTGGTTTCACGATGCTGGAGGCTGGCTTCTGTCGCTCCCGCGAAACCGTGAACGTGCTTATGGAATGCGTTGTAGACACCTGTCTTTGCGGCATTCTTTTCTATGCGATTGGCTTCGCATTCATGTTCAGCCACGGTAACGGCTTCATTGGATATCATTGGTTCTTCCTGCAGAATGCGCCGGCGACGTACGAAACGACAGGGGTCGCGTTCTTGGCGGTGTGGATCTTCCAGTTTGCGTTTGCCGACACCTGCTCGACGATCACTTCTGGTGCAATGATTGGCCGTACCGGATTTGTCGGCGATCTTCTCTACAGCGTCGCCGTTTCCGGCTTCATCTATCCGATCATCGGCCACTGGGCCTGGGGGCCAGACGGCTGGCTGGCGGCAATGGGCAGCGAGGGGCACTTTTTCCCTTCATTGGGCATGGGCTTTCATGATTTTGCTGGCTCCACGGTCGTGCACACAATTGGCGGCTTCATCGCTCTCGCGGGTGCCATCGTTCTTGGCCCGCGGCTGGGCCGCAAATTCAAGCGTGACGGCGGCGCTCCCATGCTTCCGCATGACTTGACCATCGCAGTCAGCGGCGGTCTCATCCTGTGGTTTGGCTGGTATGGCTTCAATCCCGGCAGCACTCTCTCGGCAATGGATTTCGAGGGGATCGGCCGGGTCGCTGCCAACACCACTCTGGCAGCGTGCGCAGCTGGCTTGACGGCCATGGCTTACGCCTACTTCATGAGCAAGAAATGGGACGCGGGCTTTACAACGAATGGCTTCTTGGCGGGTTTGGTTGCCATCACCTGCCCATGCTACTGGGTCAGCCCTACTGGCGCGATCCTGCTGGGCGGCATTGCGGGTGGGCTGGTGGTTGCCGGAGTCGAATTGCTCGAATGGTTGCGCATCGACGATCCGATCGGCGCCGTTCCCGTTCACGGCTTCTGCGGAATCTGGGGAACGCTTTCGCTCGGCCTATTTGCGTGCGGCAGATATGGAGCTACCGGTCCGATCACGGCCGACAACTCCGCGCCATTGAAGGGACTCTTCTATGGCGGCGGAACCCAAGTCCTCGCAGCCCAAGCCATCGGCAGCGCAGTCATCACATTCGCCACATTCGGAGTTGCGCTGGCGGTTATGTACGCCGTCAATGCAACTGGCACGCTGCGCGTGTCAAAAGAGGGCGAGCTGTATGGGTTGGACCTACACGAGCACGGCATCTCGGCTTATCCCGAATATGTCATTTCTCAGTTGGCTGCGCCCTCAGGTATGCCTCCAGAAGTCATCGGAACAACTGCGGCAAGAACGCCCGCGCGGGTGCCAGCGGTCGAACCGGCCAGCTCATGATAGCTCTATGGTGTTTTGCTTTCCCAACATCGCGAGGACATCTCAGGTCGGTGTCCTCGCGTTTTTTCGAACCTAGACGGTAACCATTCTTTCTCGGGTAGTTTTCGCAGTAGGCCACATCGGTACTTACAGCACCGTGCGCACACGCCCGCGCGGAGGAATTGAGGAGGATGAAGGAAATGGCAGAAGGGAACAAAGAAAGCGTGGCACAACTTTCCAGAAGAAGTTTGGGAAGCTTCCTGCTCTCAGGCATCTTGGTGACACTTCTTTGCGCCGCATTGCTTGGAGCCACAGCATCCCAATGCTTCGGGGACCAGATCCCTGCTCCAGACCCAGCCGGTATAGCTACGGGAGACAGAACCAGTGTGACCGACGCTGCCGGTAACCCCTTTGTCCCTCCAGCTCCAACGGACCCGACCGCCCCGGACTATGCCCAAAAAAAGAAGGACTTCGATGAATTTCAGGCGCAGGCGGCCAAGGAACCCCTCGCCACAAAGTTGGCGGATGGTGTGGGCCACGTCCGAATCGCCGCAAACTTCTCCTGGACACTGCTCACCGGGTATCTAGTCCTCTTCATGCAGGCTGGGTTTGCCCTCCTCACTTGTGGGTTGGTGCGAAAGAAAAACGCGGCTCATCTCATGATGTTGAACTTCGCAGCGTATGTCTTCGCTTTTCTTGCCTATTACGCCGTCGGCTACGCATTTCAGTTTGGCGGCGTTGCGATCAACGCCGCGCCGACGAATCTCGGCGGTACACCCACACTTAACAAGTTTCTTCTAGGAAGTGGCCTATGGGGGTTTTTGGGGGGTAAGGGCTTTTTCTTGTCTGGTCCCGCTTACGACGCGGGCAGCCTTTGCCTGACACTGTTTGAAGTTGTTTTCATGGAAACGGCTGGCTATATCATCGTGGGTGCCATCTGTGAGCGCATCACGTTTTGGTCGTTCCTCCTCTGCGAACTCTTCGTCGGCGCCATTCTTTACCCGGTGTTCGGGTGCTGGGTGTGGGGCGGCGGCTGGCTTTCGCAGCTAGGTTCCACCATGAATCTCGCCCACGGCTACGTCGACTTTGCCGGCTCCACCGTGGTCCATGCCGTAGGCGGATTTTGCGCCATGGCCTTGGCCATCATTCTTGGGCCGCGTCTTGGCAAATATGGGCCGGATGGCAAGGCGCGAGTCTTTCCCGCGCACAACTTGGCTTTCGTGGTTACCGGCACTTTCATTCTCCTGTTTGGGTGGATGGGTTTCAATCCTGGCTCGACCCTGGGAGCGACCGATCTTCGCATTTCCGTGATCGCGGTGAACACGAACCTCGCCGCCGTGGCTGGCTCCGCGGCGGCGATGTTTCTCTGGTACGTCCTGTTCGGCAAGCCCGACGTCACCATGGCCTGCAACGGGATGCTCGCGGGTCTTGTTGCGATTACCGCACCATGCGCGTTTGTCTCGCCAACTGCGGCAGTCATCATCGGCGTCCTTGCTGGAATCCTGGTTTGTTTAGGCGTTCTCTTTAACGACCGCGTGATCAAAGTTGACGACCCCTGCGGTGCCATATCCGTGCATGGCTTTTGTGGCTGGCTGGGAGCTGTCTGCGTCGGTATCTTCGCCGACGGCACGTATGGCGCTGGTTGGAACGGCATCGGTGCGGCAAGTTACTTGGGACACACGGGCCAAGGAGTCACAGGATTGCTTCACGGCGATATGCGACAGTTTCTCTGTCAGCTCATGGGCGCCACCCTCTGCGCGATCTGGGCATTCGGCGCGACGTACGTTGTCTTTACGGTCGTGAACAGAATCAAGAGTATGCGCGTCGCGCCTGAGATTGAACTGGAAGGTCTCGACGTGCCGGAGTTTGGCATGAAGGCTTATCCTGAAGATGCTGTGGTCGCTGGGTCTGAATACTAACGGAGCCGAGAAAGTCCGGGATCAGCTACGGTCAGCCTCTGCCGCTCGGACGGACGGCGTGCTGTGCGGATGCCTGATTTTACCTTCGGCTGGTTTGTGTGCCTCTGGCGGAGGGAACGCCCGCAGCGGGAAGGTCGTCATCAAACCTGATTGGAAAAAGTCTTTGTTCATCCCGGTGATCTGCCTCGGCGTCATCATAAGTGTTGTTGCCGTTCTTTTGAGGGTCGTCCTGTGATTCGGAAGTTGAGGCTCGCTGCGATATCCCTGTCGGGCTGCCATGCGGAGTTGGCATTGTCGTGTCAACGGCGCTGGCGTCCGCCTTCACTATCGTGATGGCGGTTTGGGGCACAACTGCAACAAAGCGCCTCCTGCCCATTTTTGGATCCCGCGCTCGCGCCGATGAGGCGGAATTTCACATCGCCCTGGTTTTTCTGTTCGCCCTCCCACTGTTGGCTTAGTACACCGGAGTCGCAGCCATCGTTGGGGCGTTTATTTCAGTCACAAGGCCTGATTTAGCTCGCAGCACCACTCGCAAGGTATTATTTCGCTCAAGAGACGTTGACCACCTGCACCTCAGCCGTCCTTCCGACCAGTTGTCCCAGCGTACTCCCCCCGCTATCGTAAGCCGTGAACATCGCGCTTCAGCCCCGGTGCGCCCGCGGCGTCGCCTCCCTTTCCCCACCTTCACATGCCGAGTGTGGATCACAAAACCGAGTACCGCTAATACCCTTTAGAATCAACACTTGCAAAAGTGTAACAAAACAAACCACTTTAAGTACCTGCAGAATGAACACTTATGCAAAAACCGGGGGAGGGATCCTCCCGGCCGTACACCACTCCGAACGTCACCATCTGCCCCATCCCAGAGAGAATTCTCCTCCGCTTCGGCGGTTGGCTTTGACTTTCCTAGGCGGCGTAGAGCTTGCATAGGAAGCCTCCGGAGTTATTCGTTTTTTCGATTGACTCGCGCAATTCTTCGATTTGGCGCTTTTCAAATCTGCGCGATACCCTACGTGGCCTGATGTAATTGCATTCTCTCTCAAATTCCGTTCCTCATTTCGATTTTAAGGAGATTCATGGCTAACGAACTGCGTAATTTTCTTGAACTCTCTTATGACGAACTGGAACAGTTGAATCTGGAGTCTAAGGAGCAGCGCAAGAATCGCGTAACGATCGACAAGATTCAGGAAGCGCGCCTGAAGTATCTCACCGACGAAAAGCGCATCAAGGCCGTCACTGTCCTGTTCAGCGACCTTGAGGGCCGCCTGCACATGTTGGACTACGACAAGAAGTTCCTCATCAAGAGCTGGGACAACCTCACTTTTGACGGCTCCTCGATCCGTGGCTTTACCGCGCAACGCGAGAGCGATCTGCGTCTGGGTATTTGTTGGGACGCATTCTACTGGGCGCCCGCGGATGTCTTTGGCACTGGAAAGATCCTGGTGTTTGGCGACGTCGTCGACAAGGACGGCACGCCTTACGGTGCCGACATTCGCGGCCTCTTAAAGGGCTTCGCGAACGATTTGCGCAAGAAAAAGGGTTACACCCTCAATGCCGCGAACGAGATTGAAGGGTTCTTGTTTCAGGGCTCGGACGCCGAGCGTCGTTATCACGAGACAAATACATTTAGCTACGTGAACACCGGAGGTTACTATCATTCCCTCCCTGGCGATCCGCTGCGTACGTTCATCGATACGACCGCGGAAGTGCAGCGGGCGATGGGCTTCCAGAACGAGAAGGATCATCCGGAAGTCGCGCCGTCGCAGTTTGAAATCAATTATGGCTACGGCGAGGTCGTCGCGGCCGCCGATCAGATCCAGCTTTACAAACTGATCTGCCGCCAGGTCGCTACCAAGATGGGGCTGACCGCCTGCTTCCTGCCCAAGCCGGTTGTGGGCGTCAACGGGAACGGCATGCACACAAACGTTTCCATCAGCGAAAATGGCAACAACTTGTTCTGGGATCCCAAAGGCGAAGAGAAGCTCAGCAAATTTGG
>Ga0209526_10000179_pt1 | contig 38944 bp, 34 predicted proteins | sample JacPinW_OM2H0_M1_FD_188566 | JGI IMG/M metagenome (GOLD analysis project Ga0209526, IMG submission 188566) | Forest soil microbial communities from Algoma, Ontario, Canada - Jack Pine, Ontario site 1_JW_OM2H0_M1 (SPAdes) (version 2) | ecosystem: Environmental > Terrestrial > Soil > Boreal... | reverse complement strand
CGCAACTCCCAGCATCTCTGCTGATGGCACCAACAACGCCATCGTGTGGGCGGCGGAAAACGGCGGCACCGCCGTCCTGCATGCCTACGATGCTAGCAACTTGCATGAGCTCTACAACAGCATCCAGGCGAGCGGCGGCCGCGATCAGTTCGGAACCGGCAACAAGTTCATCACACCCATGATCGTAAACGGAAAAGTGTACGTAGGAACAACCAATAGCGTAGGAGTGTTTGGGCTGCTGCCCTGACTGACTTATGATAAGTTACAGACGAACAATCGAGCACCTATGAACTTCGGATATTGGGCGGAGTACATTTTGGCGAACGTATTGTCTCGCTCTAGTCAAGCGGGAATTCACATTTGACGACATGGCTGCGGAGCTCGGCGTACTCAATAGCGACGGGTCACTGGGCATTCGGCGGAGCAAAAAGTCGCAGATCTTGAATCACCAGGTCGCTGATAGTCGCAATGATTTGCTTCCGAACGCGACCGCAATCGGCAAGTCGCGATTCGCACCTTTGATCTGGCTTTCCCGAATAACCCGGAAGAAGCTGTTTCACGGCGCTTCACATGCACTTGGTACGTAAACCTCATTGTTCTAGTCACGAATATTTCTTAATTTGACGTCTAGCGGCTAATATCAGAGTGCTTTCAACTAGTCGATGGCTAGAAAGGCCGTCTACACACGCTCCGACCGGGACGATCGGGACGATGGGGACAATTAGCCAGCGGCGGCCGCATCTCCGATCTGATCAGTTCGGCTTCCGCTTGGTGTCCGTCCCGGGAATCCCGTTTGTCCCGATCATAAGCAAACTGGTCTGAGACGGTCACCTTTCTTGCGATTTCTGAGCTAACATCGGAACGAGGTGCAATGGGTCGCATGCGACGTGGCGGAGGCAGGACGTGGTTTGCAAGAATGTGTGCCCTCGTGCTGGCGCTTTTCTTGTTTTTTGGCTGGCCAGCCCAAACTGCGGCCTACTCCGTCCTTTCGCATGAAGCCATCATCGACAGCGTATGGGACACCAACATGCGGCCGTTACTTTTGAAGCGCTTTCCCGACGCCACGGGAGAAGAGATCAAAGAAGCGCACGGTTATGCATATGGAGGCTCCATTATCCAGGACATGGGGTATTATCCGCACGGAAGTCATTTTTTCAGCGACTTGACGCACTACGTGCGGAGCGGAGACTTTGTCTTGGCTCTGCTGCGCGATGCGAAGGACCTTGACGGCTACGCTTTTGCGCTCGGCGCGCTCGCTCACTACGCCGCGGACAACGACGGCCACCGCATCGGCACGAATCGCGCGGTCCCCGTCCTGTATCCCAAGTTGAAAAAGAAGTACGGCGACTCGGTTACGTATGAAGAAGACCCGTTGGCGCACGTAAAGACAGAATTTGGATTCGACATTCTGGAGATAGCACAGGGTCGCTACGCCCCGGATAGTTACCACGACTTTATCGGCTTCGGGGTTTCAGTTCCGTTGCTGGAACAAGCCTTTCAGGAAACGTACGGCTTGGATCTCAAGAACGTTCTCTCTGACGAAGACAAGGTGCTCGGTTCTTACCGTCATGGCGTCAGCCAGCTTCTCCCCAAAGCGACGCGCATTGCCTGGAGCCTGAAGAAAGATGAGATCATGAAAGACCAGCCCGGCATGACGAAAAAGAAGTTTCTCTACAACCTTTCGCGCGCGAGTTATCAAAAAAACTGGGGAAGGAAATATCAGCTACCCACTTTTTGGGAAAGATTTCTTGCCTTTCTTACGAGGATTATCCCGAAGATCGGTCCGCTAAAAGTGCTACGGCTCCGGACTCCAACGCCCGAGACGGAACGCATGTTCGAAGCCAGCTTCAACGCGACTCTGGATCGCTACCGGAAGCTGCTAGGCCAGGTAGACACCGGCCGGCCGGACTTGCCAAACGACAATTTTGACACCGGTGAAGTAACGGGGCCCGGAAAATATCGGCTCAACGATGAGACGCACGCGAACCTGCTCGACGCGCTCGCAAAACAGAACTTTAGTGGCGCATCGCTGGAACTTCGGGCTGAGTTCCTGGAATTCTACGGGCATCCGGATGCTCCGTATGCGACCAAGCGAAAGCCAAAAGCGTGGGCGAAAGTTCAGGCCCAACTTGAACAATTGAAGAAGGCGGCTCCGCCGGTGGTTACGGGAGAGGCGGACGAACCTTCTTTTTCAGCGCACTCTTCCGAGTAACTTTCCGTCAAATTTGTTTTTCTAAGCGCCGAACAACATACAAGACTAGGGTGGTCCCCTCTAGAACTAGACGTGCTTCTTCAGCGCAGCACCGATTCAATAATTAAGGAACGTTTCGCTGACATTGGTTACCAATAAATCGATCTCATTGTGCCGTTGACGGCGGTGCCGAGTCGCAAGGATCGCCAGCCATTTCCCGGACACCGGACAGACTGCAGCATCAATTCACGGTCGGCTCCGAACTGGCATATTTACGGCGTTCCGACACAGAGTAGGTACGAAACCACGATGAATTTAAACTGGATTACCGCTCCTATATGATCCAGCTCGTGTCTCTCGATCTTGGATAGAGTAAGCGACAGCGGCAGTCTCGCCTGTCAGTTGGAGTAACGAAGAGGATCTATCGCTCCCGCTCGACGACCGTGATCTTGCTCTCCACGTGCGTATGTTCGAAGGCCGTGTTTTCCAGCGACATCGAGATCTGACGGTTGATGAAGAAAAGCGCCCGCAGCCGGAACTCAGTTCCGAGACTTGTCGGGAACCACACGCCGTCGTCCTGGCGCTTGTAGTGGACGGTGAATCCGATGCCGGGCAGATCGGTTCCCATCGCTGTCCTCACCATGAACGGCATGCGCCGCGACAACTTTGTGAAGATAAGGATTGGCTGGAAATCAGTCGCATCGATGAAGGCTTCCCCAGCCCAGGTCATTTCGTCCTTATTCTTCGGCGAAAAGCCAACGTGGTACGCGCTTCTCCCCTCGAACATTTCTTGTCCGATCAGATGGAATTGGTAATCCTTCTGCTCATCCGTAGTAAGAGGAAACAAGTTCCGCGCCAGGCTATCTTTCGATCGGTCGTTGTTGAGGTCTTCGCGGAAGTTGTGGATCAGGTCTCCGTCCAGACTCTCGGGTTCCGGAACCGGTTCACCTTTGAAGGCCACATACTGTCCCTTGTGCCAGTACCGACCCGTCAGAAGTTGTAGGTCCTTCGTCGTGCCATCCGGACTTGGGATTACACGGTAGCCAGCCGTTTCCTCCCGCATGAGCCTGCTGTTGAGTTTCCGCGTGACGATACGAAGATGCTGCTTGTAAACATATTCCTTGCGCAGATTTTCAGCACGGTCCTGGTTGACCGCCACATGCGCCATGATGGCGTTAGCCGTCATCGGCTGCTTGTCCGGATTCTGTCCGAAGCAACAACCGGCTAGCAGTATCACCGGCAGAACACCAGAAGTCGCCACCATCAGGACATCCCCCGGTGTTGGTACGGAAGTTCACATGCAGTAGTTCCTAATTTAAGTCAATTCCCGGTCCACTTTTCGCTTACTTGTAGTTGGTGCCGTCACGGAATCGGGGATCCCTGATCGGTATCTGGAGTCCTACGAATCCTCCGAACTTAAATTCCCACACGGGTTTCAATCACGTTATCGGATCGGACCAAAACTGTCCTCCCCGGCGACGCCTACAAAGAAATGGAACTGACAATCGCCCGCCCTTTGCACGTTGTGTCCGTGACCTTCAGTCCAGACTTCGCCAGCTTTTCGATAATTCCGGACAACTCTTTCGACCCACCTTCACTCATGCGTCCAGCATCCCATCTTCGTGACCGCGTAGGGGTTAGACGATTATCGTCATTTCCGGGTCCGATTTCGCTTAGTTGTAGTTGGTACAGTTTTTTTTCACGAAAGCGGGAATCCCTGATCGGACACCTGAAGTCCTACAAGTTAGCCAAACCCGACGTGGCGCCGTCTGGCTGACCGTAGAGAGGGTGTGAACCCTGATCTACGGGTTAATCGTTGCCCGGACCGTCTACTAATCAGGGCTGAAGAAATCCACTGGCGGGTTCATATGAACGGATGGCTGCCTCCCGGTCTCCTCTTCGCTCGTGCTTATCACATGGGCCATCACGATATTCCCAATACCCGCTAATGTCTTTCTGCCGCCCTTTGACTTCCTGTTTGGATAGCGGGCTCCGCGAAAGCAAAGTTGCCGTCTAGCTTGACCGACCTCGCCTGATCCGTTGTTTCAGCAGGACACAACTCAGATGAAATTAGAGTTTTTTCCGTAACAGTTTTTTACCAAGTCTGCAGAAACGTGTTCCGGAGTTTTTGCGCAATTCCCGAAAAGTCCTCGGCCCGGACGAAGTCAACAGAACCTCTCGTATGTCAGGCCGTTAGCAGCAGAACTAGGCCCGCTAACGGCAGGGCACACGGTACGCGTCTAGGTTTAGATGTTTCTTCATGGAGTTGAAATCCATCGCATTGGCTGACGGACAGAAACTGCTCGTGTTGAGCTTGTACTCTACCTCAAAGACTGCCTTACCGGCATTAATGAACGGCAGCAGCAAGCTGCATTCGTTGTACTGGAAACACTGCTCATCAAGGGCGAAGTCGAAGTACGAGATCAAGTCCGAAATTTGGTCAAGGTCGTTCTTGAGTGTCACAGAAAGTCCTCGTGAGTGCGCCTCCTTTGCAATGAAAACGTTGTAGTTGATCTGGTCCTGGTGCGTGAGTGGGAAACCGGTGCTGTTAGTATAGGCATCAATATTATCTGGCTCTATCGCGTCGAATCCCTTCGCTTGGCACTGATCCATACGCGACTTCATAATTGGGCCAAGGACGTCGATGCGGCGGATGTCCAACCACTTCTCTCCCGGCCATCCGTTGTTTTTCCCTTTCACGGAAGCGGGGAACTTGCTGGCGTCCGCACGCCAGTTCTCCCAAGTGCCGACGTCTATGTAACACATCACTTTCCGGCCAGCAGAGTGCAACGAGGCCACCACCGTCGCATCGTTATCGAACATGTCGATGTCATACATTTTGACATTTACGCTTTGATCGACCGGAGTGGAGAGTTGCCATTGCATAAGGGCCGGTTGCCAGCGGGCAGCGGCAGCCTTTGTCTCCGAGGGCCATGCGTGTGCGTGCTCGCGCCCTTGTTGGGACCAACTGGCATTTGCCAGTGCTAGAACGGCGAGGATTACAACTATCTTTCTCATAGTCTATTACCCCCAGTCGAGATTCAGACGCTTCTAGTGTGCTTCCGATAACGAAGAAAGACGAACCAGGGACTATCTGATCCAGATCATACGCAGGACATGATAAGTGTCAAATCGAAAGCCTGGGGGTTTCGTTTTCGCGAATGGAGAACACGAGGATGAAGGCTTGTCTTACGGCAAACTGAAGTGTCGAAGCAACAGAAGCGCAGCTGCGTCAATCAGACTTCGAGGCTAGAGATTTCACGAAAATTCGATAGCTCGATGCGTTCACCCCAATTCGGGGCGAAGTACAACTCCTTTGGACAGTGAGTCACGTAGGAAGGGCAATTGGGTGGTGATTGCGACCGCATCCGATCCAATTTCGCATACTTGTCGTTGTTACCTTTTTCACCAAATCTCTGGTTTCTCAATTGGGACTTCTCGTGTATCAAATTTCTTCGAAATCCAAGGTCAGTCTTGTATTCCAAGCATTTTCCAGCGCAAATGCCAAACTCTTTTCTTCACTGTCGCAACCGACCGCTAAAAGGCATGGCATGGTGACCACGTCGGAATGAAAATCAATTTTGGCATGTCGTTCATGGCCAGCCAATCCGCTGTCATCCTCACCTCCACCATCCCCACATCGCTACTCGATCTGGTCACGCTTAGCGATGCGGCCAAAAACGTCATCGGCATTTTCAAATCGAAAAAAGCCGGAATGGCACTTAAGCCGCTCTGCAACAATCAGTTGCATGGATATCGGGACTCAACAGCCGGACAGTAATGATCCGGTCTATATCCCCGCAGGCTCCCGTCCAAATTTGTTCAGGCGCCTTTCTGATGCGGAACTTCGCAAACGCGAGCAAGGGGACAAAGGGTGTCAGAGTCAGGAATTGTGAGCAATTTTGAACAGACCTCTGACTCAGTGTGGCTTTATACAAATAACCGCAATTGCAGCAGTAGCTCGAGAGCCCGCCTATGCCCTCCTTAATCTACATCGCCCGCATCACCCGTTCTTCTGAGGAACTGGCGCAGGGTTTACAATCCGCCGGTCTCCATGTTAAGTCTTTCGCCCCGGGCGAGATCACCGCCGACGAGTGCTTACTGGTGATGACATCTGAGGCCGTTCTCGCCAGCCTTCAGCCAACGAATGCGGCACCGAGAGCCGGGCACGCGGCCGAGACGGGGCAGGAGTTGGAGGGCGTACCTCCGCCCCCGAACATGAATGCGCATCTTGGATCGCAAGCTGCGATCTGGAATAGACTCAAGACAGCTGCGGCCAAGGAATCGGCGACCAGCCGTGAGCAACCTTCTTCTGTTGCATCGAAGATTGAATCGGAAACTGAAAATCTTGGCTTTATTCCTAGCGAAGTTGGGTTGCAGGCGCTCACGACCTCACAGAAATCAGCCGAACCTTCACCGCCTTTGCCAGTCGCACAGGCCGGGCCCTGCGCAAAAACCGGTAACCCAAGTTTCTCTCGGCTGTTGTTGCCTACCGAAGACAAATCACGAATGAGTCCGGCGCAAACTTCGGCGATCTTGTTCGGAATGGCTTCGCGTTTTAGGGGAAGAAGTCACCTAGTAAATGAACCGCGTTACAAACTATTCTGGCAGACAGTGGCAATTGTTGCCTCGATGTTAATTTTTGCCGCAACACGCCCTTCCACGACAGACGTAACTGCCGGGGAGACAAACCAATCGACACGGCTTGATTCGGGTTCCAAAGCGTTGCGTCAGACCGTATCAGGGACGCGATCCCAACAAACCGAAGTGCCGAAGGCAACAGAAGCGCAGCTGCGTCAATCAGGTTATTTCGTGGCTAAAGATTTCACGAACCATTTCAAACTACACGCGCATAATATCGCGACCATGCAGAATTCTGAACTCAAGCGTAATGCGCAGGGCAGCGTGAAGCGGAAACGTGTAGTTGTCAATTAGGACAGCCGGGGAGTGATCCGGACCTTGCGGACCTCGTAAACCTCGACCGGTAGGAGCGCTGACAATTGCGATGGTGGAGTGCCCCTGCGGGGATTGCTGATGGCGACGATTGGCCTGGCGGTGCTGGGAGAACAACTTCGCAAGCGATCGCCATGCTGTCCCGTTTGAAGATAAACCAACCTTGAAATCGATGAATGATGATAGGTCAGGCAGGGAATAGTTGAACCCCGCTTTCAGTCCGTTCGAGCCGGCGCCGCCTCCGCTACGCTTTGCAGGGGCTCCGCTCCGGCGGCGCTGATGATGTACGCCGAACGATGATAATTAGTCCATTACTCCGGCGAGTGTTCAAAAAACGTTACTTCTGGATGATTGATGACAGCTCTGGAATCGGCAGCCCGAGGTGGATGAGTACCACCGAAACACAGAGCAAGTGCAGCTAATATAAACTGGGGGGAGGTCGCTACTTCCTTGTTGGGCCAAGAGCCAATGCAGTTGGAAATGTGTGGCGCTCGTTTTGGACAGGCCTCTTTACGCAGGAATGTCCGACGTGATAGTCGTAGCAGAGTTCGCAGAACGAATCTCTGCAACACTCCAACCTACAATCGGAACAAATCGAAGCTCCACAGTCGGCACATTTAGCCACGCAGGCTTGCCGCAAGGCAATGTGAGCGGCCGCGTCCTCACCGAAGGCTGGTCCATCCATGAACTCGGCACCGCACGCATGGGTAGCGACCCGAAGACCGCCGCCAATGGCTGAAAGCTTCCGCCACCGTTCTGGGCGCATCACTCTTGCCGTTGCCAGCCGTGCCTTCGGAAATACCCCACGCGGAAACCGCGCCAGCCCCTCAAGCTGAGCCTATCGAAACCAAATCCGCCACGCGATTCTTCACTTCCTCACAACACACGCTGGTGGAAGAGTTGTCGGAATCGATTATTCCCGCCGACAGTCACCTCGTGCCGACTACCTCGAGCAAGTCTTGCGCGAAAGCCTCGATGACAGTCAAAAATCGGTCTGGCGTGAAGGGCTCCGTCATCGATCGCATGAGCCAGCACTACCACGGGAAATTCTTTGTCGATTCCAGCTCCGAAGAGAGAATCGCGGTTCTCACCATCCTTTCCCACAACGATCAAATGACCGATCTTCCCGAAGTCCGATTTTTCCGGGAGCTGAAACACTTGACCATTCGAGGCTATTACACCTCCAAGATCGGCATTCACGACGAGCTGGAATACAAGGCCAACCGAGTTCTGTTGGAGTAAGTCGGCTGCGACGATCCTGCCCCACAGTCTGCATAATCGCGTGAAATGAAAGTAGACCAGGTCCATATGAAATCGGCGATCTTGTGCTCCTCCATTCGCTTGATCCTCGCGGCCTGTGTGCTGAGTCTTGCTGCCGCATCCGCCGCTTCCAGATGGAAGCCGGAAAATGACGGATGGATTCCGCCATTCAACGGGAAGGATTTCAACGGGTGGTATACCTATCTGGATTCCTGCGGCAAGAACAAGGACCTGAAAGGCGTCTTCAAAGTCGAGAACGGCATGATTCATGTCTTGGACGTCCCCATGTCCGATGGAAAATCAGAGAACGGCTACCTCGCGACGAATCAGGAATTCTCCAATGTCCGCCTCCATGTCCTTCGGAAGGCAAAAGGAATAGCGGCTTGCTCTATCTTGCGGTGGGTCCTGACGCGATCTACCCGACATCCCTAGAGTGTCAGATTGAGGAGACGGACGTCGGAGATCAGTGGATTGTCAACGGTCCGTCGGTGACCGCCTTCTTCATAGGCCCCTCTCTGCCGACGTATGACGATGATATGTCGACCGGCACTCCTGTCCGCAGTGTACGAGGCCAGTCCAGCCGCGTCCTGAAGTCCGGAGACTTCGAGAACCGGGACGCCTGGACCACCGTGGAAGTGATTATCCAGGGAGATCGTAGGAGGGACACTGAGGGACGTTCGTGTATGGCCCCTGCCCCAGCAAGCTTACACACTCCGACCAAGACACTTTCGTAACAAGACCCTCATTCCCTTCGGCGCGACAATACCGGGCGGAGGGTGAGGTATCGTACCGGCCCAGGTGGGAAAGAATAAGATTCGCATCTAACAATCAATCCTTTGGGGTATTTGCTCCTGTGCCCAATTAGGGCCAGGAGAATAAAAATGGCGACAGAAGCAGAAGCATACCAATGGGTAGAGGAAGTCTTTGGCGACCTCTTACTGGACCACGCAGTGCAATGGCGTTTCGACTGCCGGAGCCGAGCGGCCGAGATAGCTCGAGACGGCGGGGACCCAACTGCCATAACCGCACAGTACATCCTCTGGGCGTGTCTTACCGCCGCCGACCGCCAGACCGACAACGAGTGGGGTTCGCTGTTAAGGCACATGACCCGCGAGGACATCGTGGCATTGCGCGAGGAGACATCAGCCGTTCTGCAGCGGCCGTCCCCACATCGTAGGGAAGGGAGAGTATCTAGCCGGGGGAAGGCCGCCGCGTGTGACTTCTGAAACGGCAGACCGTCTATCAAACCACTTCTGAATCTGGATCACCAGCACGTCAATTAATTTCTTTCTAGCAGTTCTAAGATCCTGTAATCCGCACAATTTGAGTGAAAAGGTTTTATCCCGTTGATCGAAAATTGCAATTGGACAAGCTGAACATCCTCCCCTATGGTTGAACCATGGCCGCTTCATCTCCGATAAACGATTCTTCCGTTGATTTCTTGCACGAACTTGGCAGCCGCATGGCTTCCGCGGATGCTTTGCACGAAGTTTTGGCTCGCGTTGTTGATTTCGCATCGGCGCTGATGAAATGCGATTCCTGTTTGATTTATGTGTTGGAGAACGAGGAGCTGGTGCTTCGTGCGTCCAAGAACCCGCATCCGGATGTCGTTGATCGTCTCAAGCTGCATGTAGGAGAGGGGATCACCGGTTGGGTTGCGGAACATAGCGAACCTGTGGCTGTGTCACAAAATGCGTCGCAGGACCCGCGCTTCCGGATCTTCCACGAGCTACCCGAGGACACTTATCAAGCCTTCTTGTCTGTTCCGTTAATGTCTCGCAATCGCGTGGTGGGCGTGATCAATCTGCAGCATAGTCGTCCTCACGTTCACAACCAGCGAGAAATTCGGCTCATCTCGACCGCGGGTTTTCTGGTGGGAGCTGAAATCGAGATGGCACGGCTGGAAACTGAGAACTCCAATCTTTCGCAGCAACTGGAAACTCGAAAGATCGTGGAACGCGCGAAAGGCATTCTGCAGCGCGACCTTGCGCTCGATGAAGAGCAGGCTTATCTTGCCCTGCAGCGGCAGAGTCGGCAGAAACGCAAATCAATGCGGGAAGTCGCCGAGGCAGTCGTGCTCACCGATGAATTGCGGCGCGGCTCTCAAACTAACTGAAGCAACTTCCAGACTTTCGTAGCAAATGGTGCGCAACGTAATTCAGGTCGAAAAAATTGCGGAAACGGGCTCCAACGCGATGTCCGCTTCCGCATTAAGTCTACCTGGCCGGCTGAGAATCGGAGATCGGACCCAATTTCCCCGTTTCCGGCGCCAGCGTCTGCGGCTTAGGCGGCGCAAAATAGAACACTAAACCGAGATCTCCCAGATACAGCGCCTGACAAACGACTTTCCAGCTTCGCCACGAAGGACCAATCTGCTGTCGCCTGTGAGTTTTTCCTCGGACACCAACCGGGGAACGACGATTGCCAACTGAGAACCGCTGGCTTTGCGGACAACAATTTGCGCCTGACTGCTCTTAGATTGCAAAGAAAACGCGTAGTCTCCCGCGGGCAGAACCAGACCTCCCCAGTTGGTCTCGTGGGGAAGAGAAAAGGTCCCATTGGCATCGGCCTGCGCATGGGCCGCACTTACAGACGCACCCAATACGCCGATGGTCAAGACAAGCACCCTGAAAAACAAAGAGCTGCGAATCGATTTCATTACCCTAACCTCCTCTGTAGATTGTTGAGAGCAGACACGCCGGCGTTTGCGCCAAATAGCGCCGCTCGCATGATTTTGGTTGGGACGACGAGGTCAGGATGCGACTGATCGGGACGACAGGGGTGAAAACCGAACTTCAGAGTTCGCGCCACCTACAGTTGCAGTCTGTGTTCTGCGAAGCGAGTGGACATGTTTAGTGTGCCAGCGCGCATCTGCAAAGTCCAATTGAAAAAATCAATTGCCGGCATCAGGGTGGAATTGGCGATCCTGGCCAAGCGTCTTCAATTTTCTGCTCCAGCGATCTTGGCCATATTTTTTAAACTGGCGAGCGGTGTCGAGTACGCGCGTTCCTGCTTCTCTGTCCATTGAAGAGGCCTTATTTACTGCTCTTTACATTCGTCATGTCGCGTACCTTCGCATTCATCTGGAGATGCGGAACGGCGCCCGGGAGCACTTTCAATTCTCTCCAGTTTCGCCGGCTCCGGCACTGATTACCCGATTGGCAAACTAGCGAGAGCGCCCCCTCTAGTTCTCTGGAAGCCCCCATGGACTCATATGCAAGAGGCGTGTCGAGGAAGATGACTGGGTCGCTCGGCAAAGCCGTCCTTCGCTTTCTGCCGGTGCGTTCTCTCCTACGAAAACATCGCTCAGATGTTGAGACGCACTTTCAGCCGCAGTTTTAGTTGTTGATAGAACCTACTGGCTAGATGTTCGCGGTCTGCGCCACGATGGCTCAGGAAGTGGCATCTTCAAAAGGGGAAACGCGACCGAGCCCTGCTCGCTTGCTGGTCGCCTGCGGGTCAGCAGACACGAACGTGTCGCCATGACACGGGATCATTTGCAGCGACGGGAGGAGCACTGGGCCATGGTCGATCTGGTGGGTAAGGGTGGCCACGTGCGGACAGTCCCATTACCGGGCTGGGTAAGAAGCGAGCTGGACGCGTAGCTGATCTCTGCAGCTCTGTAGTGATTTTCGCCTTGATCCTTGAACACCATAAGGATGAAAACCTCTCCCTGCACCGCTTCATCGCAGGGCACGCCGACTCTATACACTTTGCAAGACGAGACTCTCTCGAGTGCAGGTGAGGTGGATCGGCTTCCATCACCGCAAAACATAAGAAGAGCAAGTTGAGCGAGGAAGATCTTAAACAAGGAAAAGGCCGTGACATTGGTTATGCTCTAGCCGCTCGCTCCTTGCGAGGAAGCCAACAGCGTGGAGGCACGCACCATCACGGCCCCTGATGTAATCACTGCTTTCGCAGTTCCAAACCCCAACCACCCCTCGCAGAGTTGTCGGTTTTTTCAGGTTTGGCTGCCCGGCAGGTTGCCCTGCCAAGCCGATCACCCAATCTACTTCGGAGTGGCTAATTTTATTTGAGCCGATCCTTTCGATCGTCGACGGCGCGAAGAGTAAACGGTTGGCGGATGGTTGTCAATGCCGCTTTTCGGTGCAAAGGGGGAACTGGCTGGCGTTTTTACCGGCACATGTAACCCATTTACGGTGTTATATTTGCTTAGTATTGAGGCTATAACGGCCCTGTTTTGCACATAATATTCACACTGGCCCGACAACTCACCCAAGACGCAAGCAAGTGTCTCGCTTTAGGGGTTCGCTACAGAAGTCCCAGCATCAGACTCTGCCAAGATCTCCTCGTTCGATCTCTTTCCGTAGACCGTCTTGTGGGCCCCGGATTCTTGGAAGGCACGTCGGTGGTGGAAATAAATGGATGGGACACAGGCGACACTGGCTGGATGTCTGGGCTGGCAGAATCTGCTCTGCTAAAATGTAGCGGTTTACCGAAAGGAGCACCATGGCAAAGAAGATTGATCCTCTCAACAAAAAACAGTACGGCGCCGTATCGGCCATGCTTACGGTCTCCGATATAAGCGCTGCCGTGGCCTTTTATCAAAAGGCTTTTGGCTTCGCCAAGCGTGGCGTGATGAACGGCCCCGATGGCGAGCCTATCCATGCGGAGCTGACATTGCGTGGCACGACTTTGATGTTGGGACCGGAAAACACCGCACTGGGGAAACGCAGCGCCAAGAGCGTGGGCTCCTCGCCCGCTAGCCTGTTTCTCTACGTAGAAAACGTAGACAAAGTGGTCGCCAAGGCTGTAGGTCTGGGAGCAACTGCCCGAGGCCAAGTAATGGACATGTTTTGGGGCGATCGTTGCGGGACATTAGTGGACCCGGAGGGATACACATGGATGGTGGGCACGCACCAGGCTGAACCCACTTCGCAGGAAATGAAAAAGAAGATGGTGGAGCAGATGCGTCAGCGGCCGGCCGTAACCGCAGCTTGAACAGACACTCGCATGATGGTCTTTACTAGTTAAGTTAGGGTTTCGCGCGAAAACTGTTGCGACCGTACCACCTTGGAATCTTCATTCGAAGTATTCTGGGGTAGTCGGAGGTCCCCTGCTTCTGATCCCGTGGTGTTGTACACAGTCGTGGTAAACCTCTCCTCGAAGGTGTATTGCTGGGCCCGATCGCTCAGCTCGCGACGCGGCCCACATAATTCGAGTTGGCTTGGTCTCCGAATAGCGGTTGTCACCGAGCTTGGCATGTACTGGGCCCCTGTAATCGTATCAACGACTGCGGATCGCAATGTAGGGGAATCTATCAGCTCCCGCAGTCTCGGGGCGACGATTAACCGCTGCGGCCATGGGAATGTGGTCGGCTCGCTTGTCCATAGCAACGAGGTCCTAGCACGGCGCATCGAAGGCGAAATTAAGTACCGAGGCTTTCTCCGCCTTCTTATGGGCTTATTGGCGTGTCTGCTGGTGCAGACTTCTCCCCATCTCTCTCGTAAGAGATCTTCGCAAGAGAGTATTGGAAAGAACCTTGCAGACCTGCATACCAACGAACTAGCGGTCATGAAGTCGTACTGGTATGCCACTGAGTACCGATCCGCCGGCCTGGAAGAAAGCCGGAAATATTGATCGACGGACCGAAATATTATTCCGAGCGCTGGCCACTCGTGTTGGGAGGCGTTGGCGGTTCGAGTCTTTTCGCGGGCGGCGAATGGCGCGGGATACAAGGGACGGAATTCCGACATGTCAGGAGCTCACAACTGCATGCGGCCAACTGTCAGCCTTGTTCCGTTTTCAGAACAGATTTCACACGCAAACACCAAAGACGATTGCCCATTCTCAGACGAGCCGGGAGGAGGCTGCTGGCGGGCGTTTGCCTGGGAGATCCCATCCGGTGACGCAGTTTTTCGTTTGCAGGGTCGGGAAGACCTGCGACGCCAACTCACCCGACGCCGATTGGATTCGGCTTGAGAACTTGACGTGACTAGGTCCTGATTCCCGCTGCGCGCCAGCACGAAGAGACGAAACTTGACTTAGACAGTTAACCGCCAAGATATTCAAGCGCAATTGAAGCAACACGGATTCTACCTGGACTCACAAGGTGGGGGTGACTTCCACAGGCCTTTCCCGAGGATGGTGTTGGAATGGCATTCGAAGATTTCGAAGCACGATCGCGGCACTGGGGCAAGGTCGGGATACCATGGGATTCATCCCGCGAACGTAAATCTACATCCTTAAAACAATTCTTGAGCGACGAGACTTGGCTGATTCAACTCTGAATTATCCACTACTTGCCATGGCGCTGTGCGTAAACGGTTGGCCGCTTATGTCACCAGATATTCGTACCGCAAGAGCTATGTGCTCCATAATCCTTTATTCGACAGTCTTGATCCTGAATCGGTCAGCTGGCGTCCAGGGTTACCCGTATCACTTCAGCTCGCGAACCACATCGCTAAGTTTGTCCGTCAGTGACTTTGTGGCTGCATGCAGCTGGATCAGCTGACCGGCTTGCAAATGCACATCAGTAGTTTCCAAATCGTCCTGGATGGCTTGGCACAGCTGATAGGCCGCACGGATTCGTTCGCCGGCTACAATCGACATAATGCTTCTCGAGTCTTCACCTGTGATTTTCGATTCAGTATATTGATACGCCGCCCACGCCGTATTCCTTACTCGGTTCACTGCATCTCGGAAGTCGGTAAGGATGCGGGGATCCAATTCCCCCGCCACAAGTAGGCTTTGTACGCCTGCGAGTTCCGCAATTGCGGCTTTAAGCCGATCCGAAGTATCGGTAGCGGTGCCAGTGCCGCTGTTCACCAGAGTTCCTCCAAGCTGTAATGTAGCAGCAAGCTATGGGCGGTATGAATCCGAAAGGACATGCCCCTCGGAAATTAGAAATTCGTGCTTTCCCATTCTCCGGCGCGCCTCAAATGAATTGGAATGCGTCAGGTTTGCACTGGTGCTTCGTCGACGGATGGAATCATTCGCTGGCCTATGGGCGTGCTAAGTAGCTGTCCGCCAATAGCTGCGGCCCGCGACGGAGTGCCAGCGCTCGGGTACGAGCGGCGACGTTACAGTATCGTTGTATTTGAAGACGTCGCGACGACGCTTACTATCGCTGAGACTCACAATCTTCTCGAGATCCCTTGACTTCTCGTTAGCGGCGTCATCCGGACTCTTTGTTGTTGCGGCTTGTTCGCTGTGGGCATAGTGAACCGCCCGCCAACTCGCAAAGGTACAGGTTGTCTCCACATCTCCGAATGGCAATCGAACAAATGGTTGCTGGCCTTCGGTTATGTCATCTGAAGGAGTCTCCCTACGTTGCTCCGGCCTTTGACGCTAGCATTAGGTAGGTCACAGGTCGCATGCCCAGCCGCTCCTCCCGGACTCTATTGCGGTTGCGTTGCCGGGAAAAGGTTCCAACTCGCGCCGCAACAAATTCTTAGGCTTTCTCCTAGCGTGCCTGATGCTCTCGGCCTGCGGAGGCGACAGTTCGCCCTTCGGTAGCAGCGGCCGTGCGAGTTCCCTTCGTCGTCCTCGAACGGGAACATCGTCTCAGGAAAAACCCGTCAGTTAACAGCCAGAGTCAGCAACCCTCCGCATACAGCGGTTACATGGTCGGTAAGGGCTGGAACAGTTAGCTCATCGGGTTTGTTCACTGCTCCCACGGTTGGCTACAGGACTCGGATCAACGTAACCGCAACCAGCCAAGCTGATTCAAGCAAGTGCGCATCCGTTGCTTCGAGGGTGAACCCCGCACCCGCTTGTCTAGTGCCTCTTCGACGGATTCCGTATGAATCTCAATTTCCGCCATTTCTCACGCTGCCTCACATCTCCTGGACTCTGACATTTAGCTTCCCGCCTTGGGAATTGGTCAGGAAATTTTAGGACTTTTTTATGCGTTTGCTGGTTAGCTAAGCATTGAGAGTTGGATTCTCCGCGTTGATTACTATCGCCGTTCGTTTCCTGGCATGTTTGTAGTGGGAACGGCTCTGCCGTTGTTCTGGTTCTGACCGCTATTGAGGACTTTGAGGTGCCATTCAAAAAGGACAAAAAGCCATGAGCTAGCGGCATGTCATAAGCGAGATTGGCCCGACTGCCAAATGGCTCATTTCTAAGGCAACAAATTATTTATGACACTGCCGAGATGTGCGCCATTCTCGACAAGGACCGTCCGTCTCTGCCTCTTGGAATCTACTTCCGGCGGATTCGGTGTGCTTGCGGCCGTTTTTGCAGATCGGGTTGGATAAGCGGACACGCCGCCTGATGGTCGAGGCCACGCATCAGGAGGCTTTGGCGGGGTGCTGAAGATCGGACATCTGCTATGTCAGGAAGCCTCCGCTTCGGCCTCATGCTTAGAAGTTGCCAGGAACGCACGCACGCGATCCATGTAGGGAGCGCGGTCGTGGTTCGTCACCAATGCTCCCGCCATCCGAACCGGATCTCCGAAAAAGAATCGCTCGTAGAGAACCTGCCGTGCGCCGAAGGCCGACATGGCGGTATCCCAGGCCAGCCGGAACAGTGGAATGCGCTCGTGGGCTTCGGCGCGGGCCGACTGGAAATATCGCTTAATTTCTTCCGCCATCGGACCTTTAACGTCGGCCGCGGTCGGCATCGCGACCAAGCCGCTGGCACTGATCTGCTGAATGATTTCGACCATCCTGGGATAAAGCTTTGGAAATAGGTTCCGCGCCGCATCCAGGGGATCCCACGCGAGACGCATGACCCCGTACTGATCCAGCTTGGCGTCCGCCTCGGCAGCACGCAAAAACGCGCGCATGGTTTCCATGTTCACCCAGATCTCAGCCAGCTTTTCCTGAATATGCTGAAAAATTTCCACCCCAATGCTGTCAACCAGAAGCGAGGCCAAGCCGAGCAAAAACTCAGTCTTGCTTATGTTCTTCACTACTACCTGATGGCTCATGTCGACGATGGCCCCGGTGCGCGCGTATGCCTGATTGCAACGGAGTACATCACGATAAAGGAATACGCGCTCCCAGGGCACGAATACGTCATCGAAGAACACCACCGAATCGAGCTCCTCGAAGCCTGAGCCCAGCGGGTGATCGTAGTGGGTACCACCGTAGTCAAAGCTTTCTCGCAGCAGGAATTTCAGGCCGGGAGCATTCGTAGGCAGACAGAACGCGAAGGCATAGGGCGCGTCTTCAACCGGGTGTTTGAGAACAGTCGACGGGAAAACCATGAGTTCATCGGAGGCGGGGAGCGTAGCCAACATGCGGCAGCCGCGGATGACAATTCCCTCGCTGGTTTCTTCCTTGATCCGCGCGGCCAGATATGGATCGGCCTGTCGGCCAGCACCCACCGCCCGGTTGATCTGCGGATTGTTCGGTGTATGCGTCATGACCAGGTCGTGCTCGCGCACATGCTCAAAATACCGGCGCGCATTATCCCCAAAATGCGGGTTGACCTCGGAAAGAAACGACGCCCCGCATAACCCATCATGGTCCGGTTCAGATAATCGGGCATTCGTCCCATCATTCCGAAGTTTGTATCAGCCCGAACTTTCAGCGCTCGACCAATGCTCCTAAGCTCTTCCACGGTTCTGGGGATCATGAAAGTCCGGCTGACCTTGAGACTGTTGGTCGGAGAATCGAACAGCAAAGTATCAGGTTGGGTCCATTGCAGATCGTAAAGGGCGGCCAAACTCTGCAACCCGTTGCGCGTAGCCGGATGCGCAGTCGCGTCCTCAATGGGCTTGCCCGCGTACCACAACGAAGGCGGAAACATCCGCAGACGTTCGAGCACATGTGAGCCTTGCCGTGCCCCTGCGCCGGTCTCAGGCGAAATTTTGAACAAGTCCTGACCGTCAGGTTGAGTCCGGACTGGGGTCGTCATTTTGCATCCTCCTTACCGCGCGGTGGGATCGAAGGAGCGGTGAAAGTCGTAGCCATCGCAATCGTCCGGATTCTGACGAAACCGCCTCTCTCTGTCCAATACATCCTTGGGCAGTGGTAATACCGTCCAGGTATTACAATCATGACGATGGAACTTCGGCTTTTGCGCTATTTCGTCGCGGTCGCCGAGGAACTAAACTTCACCCGAGCGGCCCATCGGCTGCATATTGCCCAGCCGCCGTTAAGCCGTCAGATTCGCCAACTGGAAGAGTTGATTGGAGTACAGCTGTTTGTACGCGATCGCCGCCGCGTAACTCTCACCATTTCAGGCAAGGTATTGCTGCGGGAAGCACGAATTGTGCTCAACCAGTTTCAGTATGCTGTGGATCTTACGCGCCGCTCCAGGAAGGCTGAGCCCAGGATCGTTCGGGTGGGCATTGCCCATGGATTGGGCGAAAGAGTGCATCCAGTACTGGCAGCGCATTACAGACGATTCCCGAGGGTGGACGTTCAATGCCAGGACGTGTTCTCCACCTTCCAGAATGAAGCGCTGCGGGCACTTAGAATCGATGTGGGATTCTTGCGGCCACCCGTTGATACCGCCCATCTGCAGTCCCGGCCGCTGTTTGAAGAACGTTTTATGGCCCTGTTGCCTAAGACCAGCCGACTGGCAAAGTACAAGAAAGTGCGCATAAAACAGCTGTCAAATGAAACCTTGCTGCTCCATAAGAGAGATGTCTCCAGCGGTGTATATGACAAGGTCGTGGACTTGTATCGCGAGGCGGGTGTTGCTCCGCGGGTCGTTCACACCCGTACCGGGCCCTGGGAAGAGGCCGGAACCATGCTGGTTGGATCCGGGAAAGGGATCTACGTCGGAGTGGGAGCCGTGCTCAGCCATCCGGTATTTGGAAGCGAAGTAACTTCGGTTCTCCTCAGCGAGCCAGGAGCAACCATCGCGGTTCATGTGGCATGGAGAAAGGATGAGAAGTCCAAGCTGATCTTCGACTTCGTGGACTCCGTGCAGGAAGTTTTCCCGAGTTGACGTCGACATCGTAGGTTGTTTTTCTCCGGCTCCGGGCGGCGCCGTCTTCTAGTAGCATATTTACGGGTCTGTGAGGTCTCTTGCGCAATTACAGGAATGACCGCCAGGAACGCTTGCTCTCACCCGGCCCGCCGCGGCCCGGCACGAAGAGCGCTGGAGACTTAGCCGCCCTGGGCCGGTCCATGCAGCGGCTCGGCTTTACTGACTATGAGGCCAAGGCGTATTTAGCATTGTCTACTTCTTATCCGGCGACAGCGTATGAGGTCGCGAAGCTGTCCGGATTGCCCCGGGCGAACGTCTATAGCGTGCTTGGTACTCTGGAAATGCGCGGTGCGATCCAGCCGGTGGGTGAAACTCCGAGACGCTACGCTCCGGTAGATCCCGAGGATTTTTTTGGACGCCATGCGCGCAATACCGCGGAGCTTTGTACTTCCGTCGCGCAGCAAGTCAAAACCCGAGCCCATCCCAACGAAAACACTTTTGTGTGGTTTTGCGAGGGCGAAGCCGAGGTCAGACAGAAAGTAACAGAATTGATTCGGAACGCGAAGGATTCAATCTGGATCAAAGCCCCGGACCATCTCATCCGCCCCTACCTCTCGCTTTTGAAAGATGCGGTTCGCCGTGGGGTGCAGGTTATCTTGGTGGTTTTTGGAGCGGATTTTGCGTCCTTGCGAGTCGATCAGCGAATGATCGTCTTCCCCCATGAAGGGGACGCCATCAAGCGTGGCGCCGCAGACGTGCTGTTTACCATGACCACTGACTTTAGCGGAGTTATGATTTCCACCCATCATCCCGAGCATGGGGCAAGCGGCTCGTACGCCAGAAACCGCGCCATCGTTTACGTAGTGCAGACGCTATTCCTGCATGAGTTTTACCTGGTTGAGATTTACGACAAAATCGGGGGGGTACTCGATGCAACTTTCGGCAAGGAACTCGCTAAGCTGCGGAAAAAGTATCGGCCCAAGCACATGGAAAAAAACGTCCTGGACGGTACCTAATAAACCGGCCGTCTGAGGAGAGACGGACCGTGCAGGGGCGGGCGCCCTCACCCGCCCGGCCGGACTGGGCCCGGCCGTTCCAAGGCGATTCCGGACCGACAGGACACACCCCCTCAACGCGCGCTCCATGGCTCACCTGCTTTTGCCCTTCAGCGATCCGTGCCACTCAATAAGTAGTTGTCTATGCTACCACCGTTTGCTAGACTTGGCCTCGAAACCGCGATGTGCGCGATATTTGACGGCCTCACTGCAGACGTAGATTTCTGATCACCGGGGTTTTGGGTGGCGAATAACGATGTCGAGTGGTTGTTTGAGCGGAGGCATGCCTCCGATGGCTGGCACATCGGACGGGTGGCTCACCAGCAGAAGGAGTGGATCGTTGTCCAAGCCACGTCTAACGGGATGGCCGGGGAAGCCTGGGGTCCATTTTCTGAGCGCTTGCAGCACGAGGTCGAGACGCTGCTGGACCTTGCGGACAGGCATCAAGAACGACCAACCGCCGGTGACCGAGGTTCTGAAGACGCGCTTCTCGCTTGCGGGCTTATTGCAACCTCAAAACTGGAACTGACGAGCAGACGATATGGAGTTCCTTTGCATCTGTGGCTTGGCGGCACTCTGAGGACGTCGGTTCGTGTCGCGGTTCCAATTGTGTTCCACGGGGAGACGCCGCGCCGGCGTGGCCCGGAACTGGAAAGAGCCGAGGAGCATATTCGAAACTGCCACCAACGATTGGGAATTACCTCCTTTGCGATCTACGACTCATCGCCAGACATCGATCTGATTGCGTCCTCCTTGCCAGTGCTGAGATTCGAAGCCGGCTTGGGCGCCACGTTGACCTTGCACTTGCCTGGACAGTTCGACGTGGATCAAACGCAACGGTTGTGTTCCCAGGTGCAAGACTGTGGTCTTACCTACATGGCTGATCCGTGCGCCTCGATTGCGATGGCTGCGAAAGCGTCGCGGGACCGGCTTCCTGCGCTTGGTCTTTCAGTCTGGAAATACGAGCGGGAAGATCTGTTGGCTTCTCTGCCCGAGACGCCCCCAGCGGTTCTGCTGGTCGATCCTTTGCTCGAGGGGGGACCCACAGCGGTTCGCAAACTGGCATCCATAGCCCGGGTTTTGCAGAGCGAGGTTTGTCTGACGGCAGAAAAAGGAGGAACTTGGCTGACGTATCACTGCGTAGAGCTTGCGGCCGTCGTGCCCGCCAGTCATCAACCGGTTCAGTTGCCGACAGGATTGTCGATCGAAGATCTTCAGGCCTTAGGGGTTCGTTCAGGCAAGCTGCTTTTGCCCGGCCTGCCGAACCGTCCAGCACTCGAAACAGTACCCGACCACACGGACAATTTCAGCGGGCCAAGCCCGGTTGCCGAGTACTGAGAGATGAAACCACGGCCAATCATTCGACGGCTTAAATTGTACCGCGTCAAAATTCCGCTTCGCCAACTGTATGTAAGCTCCATGTATGTGATGAAGTGTGTCTTTCGCACCGTCATTGAATTGGAAACGGACGATGGCTGTACCGGCCTCGGTGAAACGGGGGGCACGCAAGAAGTGTTTCAGTTGACTGCGCAGATGGCGCGCAGGTTCCTGCGCCGCGACCCGCTTGAGCGCCTCCCGCTGCAGCAATCATTTGCAGCTTCCGTCTTCGAAAACCGTAACGGGCGTAACGGCTGGTCCGCGTATGGTGGACTGGAGCTGGCACTTTGGGATTGGGCGGGTCATCATTTTAGTCTCCCGGCATGTGCTCTGATCGGCGAGCCGAAGCGGGAGTGGATCGATGTTGTCTGCCCCGTTCCTGCTGTGGTGCTCGACCTGCCGGTCGACCGGTCGGCACTCCCTTCGCTTTTTCGCCAGCATGAACGGATCGCTGCGGTGGTTGAATATTGCTTGCAGCAAAAACGACAGTTCGGCTTCACGTGCTTCAAGTACAAGAGTGCAGGCATTGATTCTGAGTGGGACCTGCGGGTCATGCGTGCGCTTCGCCGTTCGCTGAAGAAGGAAACCCTGCTTCGCTGGGATCCAAACGCAGCGTACCCCATTGCGCAGGCTACGACTCTCTGCGGTTGGATGGAAGACCTCGGCCTGGAATTCTATGAGGACCCGACCGACGACATTAGCGGGATGGCGGCTTTGCGCGCCCGGGTACGAACTCCGGTCGCCACCAACATGTGCGTCGTCCAACTCGATCAGTTAGCGAGTGCCATTCGTCACCGCCCAGCGGACATTCTACTTGCGGATGTATATATGTGGGGAGGAATCGAGAACTACCTTACCATGGCCGCTAGTGCTGAGGCCTACGGTTTCGAGGTTGCCATCCATAGCCTGTTTGAAACCGGTATCGGGACTGCTGCAAACCTGCATCTGGCCGCCGCGCTCCGCCAAATTCGTCGCGCCAATGATTCAGGCTTCCACATACTGGAATCCGATGTAGTCCAGGAAGGACCGCTGTGTGTAGAAAACGGGCGCATGCGGGTTCCCGACGGGCCGGGATGGGGCGTGGCGCTAAACGTCTCGGCGCTGGCTCAGCTTTCCGTGGAACAGCTAGAGGTGACGTAGTCGGATTCGAGGGATCGCATGCCTGGCTCTGCTGAATCGCAAGTTGCTTATTTTCCCTACGAGGACAACACGCAGACCGCGCGAGAGATTGAAGGCTATTCCCGCACGTTGACGCGGACTCCGTTGAAGGCTTTGGTCAAGCGCCCCCTTACACTCTCAGAGCTCACTGGACCAACTGGATTGGAGGGAAAACTGAAGATTGGGAACAACGATCTTTCGCGCGCCGTCCCTGGGGGCCCACCTGCTCTCGGACAGCGAATTCAGATCTGCGGTCGGGTACTGGACGAAGAGGGCGCACCAGTCTGCGGCGCGGTCGTCGAAATGTGGCAGGCCAATGCAGCCGGCAAATACATCCATGAATACGATAAAACGGACTCGCCTGTCGATCCGAATTTTATCGGTACCGGAAGAATGCTCAGCGACGAGGAAGGCCGATTTGAGTTCTTATCCATCAAGCCGGGAGCCTATCCAGTACCCGAATCGGATTGGTGGTGGCGGCCACCGCATGTCCACTTCTCAATTTTCGGGCCAAGCTGGATGAGCAGATTGGTCACGCAGATGTTCTTTCCTGGCGATCCCCTCAACGAAAGCGATCTCCTGCTTACTTCGGTGAAGGACGAGGAAGCGCGTCAGCGATTGATTGCCCAACTCTTGCCCACCAAAGTAGGCGCGAACAACATCCTCCAGTTTCGGCATGACTTAGTATTGCGCGGGAAGCGCATTACGCCCTCTCTGGACTAACGGCTTTCATGAGCAAAAAATCCACGCCACCCACCGCGAATTTTACCGTTGGGCCATTCTTCCCGGCGTATTTTGTGGAGGCCGGATGCAACGACCTTACCCGCGCGGGCACAAATACCGCTAAGGGACAAAGGGTCCTGCTTTGTGGCCGGGTTACGGATTCGGACAACGAGCCGGCGAGCAATGTCATCCTGGAAATTTGGCAGGCGGACGCGAACGGAATCTTCCGTCATCCTTCTGATCCGCGTCTTCCCGAAGCCGATCCCGGCTTCTTTGGGTGGGGCCGCACTCTTACTGACCAACAAGGCTGGTATCGCTTTGTGACGGTCATGCCCGGCGCCCAGGGCGGCGGGAATGGTGCGCCACGACTTCCCCACATCAATGTAATGTTGCTGGGTTCAGGTATCATGCGCCGACTGGTCACCGCAGTATTCTTTGGCGATGAAGCTGAGACCCTGCGCGATCCCGTACTGAGATGCGTCACGGACGTCACCGCTCGATGTAGGCTCTTTGCGGTTCGCGATCCTGGGCTCGATTGCGAGAGTGCGCAAGCATTTCGTTTCGACATTGTCCTGCGAGGACAACGGGAGACACCATTTTTTCTTGATTAGATGCCGGTTCGACTAAATGCCGAGCGGATTCGATACCATGCTCACAAAGAGAGTTTCGAGCGCCGCGGCAGAGCGCGGCCCAAATAAGATCGGGGCTTGCCCCCCTGGGGTTCGCGGGCCATTTATGGCATCGCCGGAAGCCCTATAACACGGCTTTATACTTGAAAATCAGATGAACCAGAGGGCCTATGATTGTTGAAGAGCGCATCTACACCCTGAAGCCCGACTGCATCGAGAAGTTTCTTCACCTGTACGAAAGCGAAGGCCTGGAAGTGCAACCGCGGCACCTGCCCCGCCTGCTCGGTTACTTTGTGACCGAAATTGGCACGCTTCACCAGGTGGTTCACTTGTGGGGTTACCAGGACTTCGGGGAGCGGGAGCGTTGTAGAAAAACACTCCGGGCCGATCCTGGCTGGCAAGCCTATGTGCCCAAAGTCCGGCCGCTGTTCGAAAAACAAGAAAACCGCATCATGCTGCCGACACCCTGGTCCCCCATTCGGTAGCTCAGCCGGAACTACTTGCTGGGCGCGCTAGCGGGCTTTAAATCGTCAGCAGCTTTCTCCAATTCAACGACCGCCTTCGAATCCAACTCATACAGCCCTGGCTCGCTCTCTCGTTTCGCCACCCATTGCTCACCGTTCTTGGAAACAAGGACGTGTTCCAGGCGGTTGCCGTCATTTGAGGTTACAGCCAACTCGATCGCGGGCGTGCTGTATCCGGAATCGACGAATTTGCTGGCCGAAAGATCCCGCACCTTTTCGACGAGTGGCTGCACGCTCCTGATATCCATCTTCTTCCCCTCGCCCGACCACCAATCCTGCCCGTTCCGCGTCAGGAAATGAGCCTTTGATCCGTCGTGAATCTCGATTTTCAGAGGATCATTAAAGCCAAAATCGAAGAGCTTCTTGTTTCGGAAGTCATCGAGATCCTTGTCGAGACCCTGACCGAGCACGCTAGAGACCTTATACACTCCGTCTACTACGCTGGATTGGGCATAGTAGTCATCTTTCTTCTTGCGGACCACCAGCTCCTGCGTTCCCGACTCATCCGTTACCTTCGCGGTGGCGACCGGAGTGGAAGAGGCGAAGGCAGAAGTGATTTTTTGCGCGTCCCCGGAGCCACTCGAGGATCCGTCCAGCTCCATTTTAGCGTCGGTCAATGCGCGGACCAGATCCTCCACTCGCGAGCTGTCTGCTCGAAGCGGTCCAGGTTTCACGATTTGCCATTGGTCCTTGTTCCGCACGAATTCCAGGCCACGCTTGCTAGCCACCAGCTCAAGTTTGCTGATTCTGTCGGGATTGACCGCCAGCAGTTTCTTGTCCCGGAGATCGTTGGAAGTTTTGTCGATGCTGTTCTTGTTGTAGCTGGCAATGGTAAAAATTCGCGGATCACCCTCGAGCTTGGCATAGACCGCATTGCCAGTTGGCGTGTCATCGCCGATCAGTAGCTTTTTGGTTCGGTTTTCCTTCTCGGTAACCTCGGCTTCAAGCAGCGGCTCACTCAATCCGTATTGGCTCAGATGGCCGGCTTTTTCTTCAACCAGCCGCTCCGAGTTCAGCGATGCCAAAATTGAAACGATGCCCGAAACCGCGCTCTGATCGGCCGCAAACGACTTGGGGGCTAGGATCTGCCACTTGCCCGAGCCATCCTTCGCAACTACAACTTGGTCTGCACCCCTTCGCTTGAGACCTATCTTGGAGATGCCGGCCTCATTGAGGGTCAGGATCTTAGGCGGAGTGTCAGCGGAAGCGGCGGTCGTGTCCGCGGGCTTGTGATGATTGGACCAGTAGAGTGCGCCGGTAAGCGCAGCCAGAACAAGCCCGGCGATAGCTAAACCATGGATCTTCATTTTGCTCGTCCGTTAAAAACGCCTCTTACCTTCTCCGCCACCACACCGACACACCGGCTCCGACTACGATCAGCGGCAACAAGAACTGGCTCGTGATCCGTACCCAGTTCAGTTGAGCCCGAGTCATCGTGATGCGGCGGTCTTCCTGCTCTTTTGGACGAATCGAAATCAGGTCTTCATCCGATGACAACCAGTCAATCGTATTCAAAGCGAGATCGCTGTTGCCGTTGAAACGGATAAACGAGTTCGCCGCCCAGGACGAGCTGCCGATGACAACGAATCGCCCCTGCGAGTCTTGCTTACCGCTGTTATACGTACCGGCAGCGGCAATGGTCAGCGGCCCCTTTTTGTTTTTCGGATCTTTTGTGTCAACGGCGGGAGAGCTCAAGTTACTGGTCGCCAAGCTGCTCTCGGAGGAGTCGAACAGCTTCTGGACTGTACTCTTGTCGCCATTCTTAATGGCGAGCGAGCGCGAGAGCGGGAATCCGGTTGCGGTGCCTTTCAGACCGCTCACGATCGGCTGCGCGTCATAATTGGTTACGAGGGCGACTTGTGGGCCCAAGCCAGCCAGCTGGCCAATCGGGTTCAAGTCCAGAATCAGATCCTTATTCAAAGTCACGCCCCAGCGCTGCAGCAGATTGGTAAGGGCATCATTGTCTGCAATTTCTGACTTGCCCAGCTTCAGCGGCGGATCAAGCATCAGTAGCGCGCGTCCACCGCCTTCGACATACTTGTTGATGGCATCGACTTCGGGCTGCTGGTAATCCCGCGTGGGACCGGCAACGACCAGGACAGTACAGTCGCTCGGAACATCAGCCTTCTGCAACAGATCGATCGATTTCGCCTCATAGTTATCTTTTGCTACCAGCTCCTTGAATCGCGAATAACCATTTCGATCGGTATCGTCGATCTGGTGCTCGCCGCTACCGGCGACAAAGCAAACCGTTCGCGTGTTATTTTTCAGGACGCGGATGAATGCGCCTGTGATGCCTTCTTCCGTCAGGCTCTTGGCTTCTTCCTTTTTGGCGCCAATCTGCACCATCGCGGTGCCGTAGTTTTTGATGCCAGCTTCGCGTACCAATGCCGGCTCTTTGTCGGCGTCGACATACTTGACGTGAAGCTTCGGCGAAAGATTCCCGTACTGCTCAAGCAGATCTTTTGCGCGCTGAAATCCCCTCGGCTGATCAAAGTAGATGATAGTCGCGTCCTGATTCAATCCTTTTACAATCTTCGCCGTCTGATCAGACAAGCTATAGCGTTTGTTAGATGTCGCGTCATAAGACTTGTTGTAGCGATCTGCCAGAACGTTCGCCATGGCGACGGCGCTGACCACCACCAAAATGTAGACCGTCGCGTACGCTGCGTACTTGGTCTGTCTCGCTTTGAGCACTCGTATGTTCACTTACGACCTCCAGCGCAAGGATTCCATGGAACGAGCGGTGAAAAATAGTCCCAGGAAGACCAGCGTCAGGTAAAAGACTGCGTCTTTGGTGTCCAGCACGCCTTTGGCAAAGGACTCGAAATGCGTGATCACCGACATGTAGGAGAGAACCTGGGCCCAGGTAGCGGTCTCATAACCGCTGACCCATTCCAACACCCAGAGCAGTAAACACACGCCGAACGTCGCCGCCCCAGCAATGATTTGATTCCTGGTCAGGGTCGAGATAAACGTGCCAATCGCCAGCAGCGCGCCTGCCTGAAGGAGGAGACCGAGATAGCCGATCAGCAGGGGTTTCCAATCGGGATTGCCGTATCTGAAAATGAATGCAAAGTTCAAAGCCGTGAACAGCAGCATGCATCCGTAGAGCGCTAACGCTGCCATCCATTTTCCAAGGATGACTTCGATATCCCGAATCGGCGAGGTGGTGAGCAGTTCAATCGTGCCGCTGCGTTTTTCCTCGGCGAACAGGCGCATCGTGATCATGGGAATAAAGAAGAGTCCAATCACGCTGATATTCGACAAGAGCGGCCGGATTACCATTTCATTCAGATTCATCGGGAATGTCTGGCCCATCATCTGTGCTTCCATCCCTCGAATCACAAAGAAGCCGAGGACATTCCAGAAGAAAAACCCGAAGATCACGGCGAACATGGTCAGGAGCAGATACGCGATTGGCGAAACAAAATAGCTGTGCAGTTCCTTACGGAAAATAATCCAGATGTGGCGCATTAGTCTTTCCCCCTGGCCGCGACGTCTTCCTTGGGAGCGGCCGTTTCCGCACCAGTGAGTTGCAGGAATACCTCTTCCAGGCTCATGGCCGTGGGCCGAAGCTCGTTAAGGTCCCAACCCGATTCGACCACCGCGCGGGCCAGATCGCCGCGGATAAAGCCCTTGCGGCTTTCCACTTCAAAACTTTTACGATTGTCGAGGCTGGCTTTCACGACCACCCGATTTACCCCGGCAACTTGTTCGAGCCGCCGCTGCACGGTCTCGGATTCCAGATTGCCGTTGCGCCCCACTACTTCCACCAACACTGATTCCGCCCCGCGGGCACGACTTTGCAAGTTCCGCACCGAGTCCGTCGCCACCAGCTTGCCCTGGTTGATGATGATCACCTGCTCACAAGTCTGCTCGACTTCGGGGAGAATGTGAGTACTGAGAATGATGGTGTGATCGCCTGCGAGACCTTTGATTAGGTCGCGTGTCTCGTTGATCTGCTTCGGGTCCAATCCGGCCGTGGGTTCGTCAAGAATTAGAACATCTGGATTGTGAATAATCGCTTGCGCCAGGCCGACGCGCTGCCGGTAACCTTTCGATAATTTTCCGAGCAGCTTGTTTTTCACATCCCCGATCGCACAGCGCTGACAAACGTAGTCGACTCGCTTACGTAGTTCGGGGCCGGCGAGCCCTTTGAGTTTGCCGACAAAGGTCAGGTATTCCGCAGTCTCCATTTCAGGATAAAGCGGCGGGGTCTCGGGCAGGTAGCCGATCCGCTTCTTGACCTCCAGCGGCTGCTCAAGCACATCAAAGCCAGCTACCGTCGCGGCGCCCGACGTGGGTGGGAGAAAGCAGGTCAGCATGCGCATGGTTGTCGTCTTCCCGGCCCCATTGGGACCCAGAAAGCCGACTATCTGGCCTTTCTGGACCTCAAATGAGATATGGTCGACGGCACTATTGCGCGCGTACTTCTTGGTGAGCTCTTTGGCTGTAATCATAAGATGTAGTCGCAGAGAGTAACGAGCACATGTTAAAGCGATCTGTTCCTAAACGGTTCCCAAGCAGAACTCTATGTTAAAAATATTGGCTCGCTATGTCAATCGGACCGGCTTAGATGCTTAGGCTTAGATCGCTTGGATGGCGATCAGGGTGAGCCGGGGTGAGCTTCCGATGGCCCGGTGGCGAGGACTTCCCGCCCCCCTCATCCCTGCCTGGCAAGTTCGCCAACCGAGATTCCTTCTGCAATCAGCTTCTGCCGCTTTGCTTCGCTCGCTGCGATTTTCTGGGCAACCGCGAGGACATCAGCGGCCTTCGAAAACGGAATGACGCAAACTCCTACGGCATCGGCGAGTACGAGATCGCCGGGCTTCACGACAATACCGGCAATTGTCACCGGTACATTGATTCCCGCAGTTTCAATCCGCCATTTTCCTGTGATCGGACTCACCGAGCGCAACCAGACGGCATATCCGATCGCCCGTGAATGATCGATATCGCGCACTGCTCCATCAACGATCGCGCCAACTTCCCCCTGACGCTTCCCAATAGAAGCAGAAATACTTCCCATGCTGGAGATTCCATCAATACCCTGAACGACCAATACATCACCCGACTCGGCCAGATTGTGGGCCTCGATGTCGCCCAGCCGGTTGTCATTCGCACGTGCGGCATCTGCGGCTGAGTCCTTGCGGGCGAGGTTGAGGACAGTGATAGCCTGAGCCACCACCCGAGCACGGGGATCGGTCGGCCGCAACAGCGAAGCGGGCACCGCACCTGCAATGCCCAAACTGTCCATGGCGTCCGAGCTCATCCCGGTGAGATCGCGGAGTCCGCGGTAGGCTTCGAGCAGATCACCGGGCAAACGTGGGATTTCCATTTGGCCAATCGCCCCGCGTGGCACCCGGCCGGTAAGCTGTTTGCTCGATGTGGTCATGGGTTACTCTGCAGAAACGTTCAGCCTCCAAAGCGTGCTTCCGGCAGGCCACCCACTCCGTCTGAATTGCGAAAACACTGCCTGCCAGCGGTTGTTCAGCCAGTTGCTCCGGCGTAAGTCGCTGCGTAGCAGACGTCACAAAGAGCGTTCGAAGGTCGCCTCCACCGAAGGCGCAACAAGTTGGATTTGCCACCGGCACGGGGATCACCCGATCAATTTCGCCGCTTGGGTCATAGCGCACAATCCGCCGCCCACCATACTCACAGTTCCACAGGCAGCCTTCGATATCGACGGCTGAACCGTCCGGCTTGCCCGGATGCCCGTGAGTATCGCGAAACACTCGCCGGTTGCTGATCTCTCCCGTCTCCAGTGTGAAATCGAATGCCCAAATGCACTGCTTATAAGTATCGGCGAAATACATTATCCTACTGTCCGGACTCCAGGAAATGCTGTTGGGAACAATAATGTCGCCAAACATACGGACGTAGCTGCCATCCGGATGCAAACGATACAAGCTTCCCAAAGGCTCTCGCGATACATCACTCATTGTGCCCGCCCAGAACCGCCCGCGGCGATCACACCGACCATCGTTGAACCGGTTTGTGGGACGATCGGCTTCAGGCTGAGCCAGCATCTTCAAGTCGGCCGTCTTCAGATCAAAAGCGTACAAGCCGCTCTGCAAGGCCAGGACCAATCCGCCACTGCGGCAGAGCCCAAAGCTCCCCACGGTTTCCGGCATGGACCACCCGGATAGCTGCGCTCCGGTCAGCCGATACAAAGTCGGAGCACGGCTGTCCACCCAGTAGAGGGACTGCGACTCTTCGTCCCAGACCGGGCATTCACCGAGCTTATCGCTTCGCTGAAGGGCAAGTTCCACCTTGTTTGTCGCGTGATTCATCGGCTCAGGAATGGCGCTTAGTGTTGAATCCTTGTTCCGTCGACCTTCACCCGGAACAGCACGTAGGGCTTTTGCCGCAGTTCCTAACCGTTATGAAATGAGGGCTGGCGCTCGACTTGATTTGAAGTAGAGGTATCCATCCGCCGCGAGCGACAAAGTGTCAGGCCAAAGAACGCGCGGGTCGTGGACGAGGGTATCGATCTTGCCGTCCAGCGTCCGGCGACGAATGGCGTCGTGCTCGTAGGCGCTGAGATACACGCGGCCCTGAGCGTCGGACTCGAGACCGTCGGAGGCCCCGCCCTTTTCGCCCAGATCTTTCACCGTGGCCGCAACGCCGGCCTCGGTCTGGCTCTGATCCGCGAGCGCGTCCACGCTCACACTGTAGAGATGGCGGCTCGTCAAAGGGCAATAGTAGAGAGTCTGGCCATCCGGGCTGATGGCGATTCCGTCAGAGCCAACCGCAAACCTCATGGGCGATTGTCCGGGCAGCCATAACTGCATGACTTCCCCTTCCACGATGGGAACAAACTGCGGATCCGGTTTCGTGGACGCATGGTCGTGCAGCCGACGCCAGCTCTTACCGGAGGCGAGATCCACCACCACAATGCCGTTCGATCCGGAAGACGTGGAGTCGGTGATGAACGCCATACCCTGGGTGCCCCGGCGCAGATCGAAGCGGACGTCATTCAAATAACTGGTGGACAATGCCACATCGGAGGGAAAGACGATTTTCTTGATAATCTTATTGGTCGCCAGGTCCACAGCAATCAGCTTCGGTCCGCCTGGCTTTACTGGTCCGAACCCAATGCTGCCGGTGTCCAGGATCCAGAGCCGGTTGCCGGTCGGATCGACTACGACGCTCTGCACGGAGACCAATTTGTCAGCCTGAGGACTGCCGTTGTGATAAGCGTTTATGTCCGCGTTCGGGTAGGGTAGGGTCTTGCGGTCTTTGACTTCCGCCACCGTGTATTGGACGTTGTCGCCCCATTTCGGAAAGTTGACAAAAACTCGACCTTCGTTTGAGACCGTTACTCCCGTGGGCATGGGACCCTCGAAAGTAGCGACTGTCTCGATCCGGCCAATCCGCCGCTCCGTCGCAAGTTCCTGCCCCAGGCTGAGCCCGGGAAGAAGGAACAAGGAAGTTAGAGACGGAATCCATTTCATGACCTTTCTCTCCGTATGAGCCTCAACCACACCTGCGACGCAGTCGGACTCCAGCTGGTCGAAGCGAATTCTTTGAAAGAATTTCCCGGAAGGGGGCAGCACCATGATCGCACTCCGGCCGCTGCTCTCGGCGATTTATTGCCAACAACCAATCCGGGCACGAACTTGCTTTGGTTCATCGGTGACGCCGGGGTGTCTGCCTGGCGCACGAAAACTTCTAATAGTAGCATATGCAACCACCTCATTGGGGAGGGTTGAAAAGTTGCATGTGCTACTACTTTTTACTTGAAGGTGGAAGGGGTCCTGATGTACGTTTCCGCCGCAGTGGGTCCGAGACTGCTTTGGGACGATTGTACGGGTTGCGAAAGCCCATTTCTGAAACGCCTATATCCTGTCGGGGTGCAAACGCAGGTCACTCTGAAGAAGTAAGAGAGGGAAAGCGTATGAGACTACGTCTGTATTCGCCTGCTTCACTGGCCTTGGCGGTTCTAGTGTTTGTTGCTCCCCCAGCCTTCGCACAGGCCACGATTAGTTTTGCTCAGCTCAATGGCACGGTCGAAGACACGAGTGGACGGTCGATCGCAAAAGCTCAGGTTACTCTGCGTGAGGTGGACACAAACCGGACTTACACCGCTACCACAAATGACGCCGGGTTTTACGTGGTCCCCACCCTGACCCCGGGAAGATACGAACTCGAGGTCCAATATAGCGGATTTGCGAAGTTCACTCAGACGGGGATCGTTCTGACCGTCGGCCAAACTGCGACTATCGATGTCACGCTGAAAATCGCCTCGGTGGGCGAGACCGTCCTGGTCACCGGCGAGGCGCCGCCCGTGGAACCCACGCGTTCGGAAACCAGCCAGGTTATCGATACCGTCCAAATCCAGGGATTGCCCACCAATGGCCGCCAGTTCGTTGACTTTGCGCTGTTGACGCCGGGTGTGGCCACGGGCAGGACCAGCATTCAATCCACCTTTACCGAGGCAGAAGTTACCCGCATTTCCTTTGGGGGGATGCGAGACCTGAGCAACGCCGTGACCGTGGATGGCGCTGACTACGTGAACGAGGCCACTGGTTCGCAGCGCGCCACTCCTTCCCAGGAAGCAGTCAGCGAATTCCGCGTAGTAAACAACAGTTTCGGAGCTGAATACGGCCGGGCCTTGGGCGGAATCGTGAACGTAGTCACCAAGTCAGGAACCAATAATCTGCATGGTTCAGTCTACGGATATCTCAGCAACAATGACGCCAATTCTCGCGGGCTTCTGACCCAGCCGCAATTCGACACCTATCGCCGCGGCCAATACGGCGCCACCCTCGGCGGTCCCATCAGGAAGGATAAGACATTTTTCTTCGTGAACTTTGAGGGCCAGCGCCTGGGTGAATCGCCCACGTATCCGTCTACGCTGGTGAATAACCTGGGCACGATTAATCTGGCGAAGCTAGCGCTTGGACTTGCGCCGGAGAACTTAAATGAGTTGAAGACGATCGACCATGACAATGGTTTTGTCAGGCTTGATCATCAGATTAGTACCAACAACCGCTTCACGCTCCACTACGGCATTGTCGATTCGCGAAACCTCAATACGCTGGTAGGCGATACTCTCGATGGCGGCGGCATTGGGGCTCCCAGCAGCGGACACGATACTTTTCTGCGCGATCAGTCGCTGGTCGGCACAGTGAGTTCGTCGCTGAAACCAGATCTGGTGAACACGGCCTTGGTGCAATACGCGAGGCGTCACTACAACTTCCCGGGAGTTACCGGTCAACCCAACCTGGATATTCCCAACACTCTTTTGTTTGGCCACAATTTCGGGACTTTTGATGCCATCAACGAGAGTCGGGTGCAGGCCTCCGACAGTGTGGCCTGGATCAAAGGCAACCACTACCTGCGATTTGGCGGAGATTTCAATCACGTCTGGAATTTTGTGATCTGGCCTGGATTTACGCCCATGCGCATCATCACACCGGGGTTCAACTGTCTGGTGGATTTCGCCCGCTTTGTCAATCAGACCGCTGTGATTCCCGAAAACCCAGGCAACGGACCCTGCCCGACTGCTCGAATCACTCCTACTACTAATTTCGGGTTTGCGCCTACCGATGTGGGTCCCAACCCCAATAATGCACTCAACGGTGTGCCCATCGTCTTCTGGGGTGCTCCCGTGGGATCGGGACCCATCCCGGCGAGTGGTGCGGTTCCGCCGGTGATCCCGCCGGCCGGAGGAGCGTGGCCCAACGCCTACGTAAATCCACAGGATTACTACGTTAATATCAACCACAGCTACTATGGGCTTTTCGTGCAAGATCAATGGCGGCTCACCCCCAAACTGACCGTCAACTACGGTCTGCGGTGGGATTTTGAAGCCGGGCTGTATAGATATATGAATCACGACTACCGTGGCTTCCAGCCCCGGGTCGGCTTAGCCTATTCCCCCACTAAGCACACGGTCATTCGCTCCGGATTTGGAATCTTCGATGACCACTACACCATGACCTTCTTGTTTGTAACGTCTCCCCAGCGCGAGGCCGTGATTCCCAATGCGCCGCAGCCATGGGTGCGGATAGGAAACGAGACGGCCACCTATGTTCTGAACCTGTTACCCTTCCAGCCCATAGTTTTCGGACACCTCAAGTACCCCGACGGATCGAATCCGCCATTGCCAGCGCAGGCGGCAGCGACGCTGGTTACGACGGGGCAGAACCCGATCAGCTTCAACACCGGACCTGCCGGAACACTTGTCACCAATAGCGGCGGAGGCATTGATCGCAACAGCCGCATCCCTTATTCCGAGCAGGCCAGTCTGGGAATTGACCAAGAGCTTGGCAAGGGGCTGGTGTTGAGCGTCGGATATCTGTTTGTCGCCTCGCATAAACAGATCCGTCCCGAGAACCTGAATGTCTGCCCGCCGGGAGGACTTACCAACGCGGCCACCAGTTGCCCTCCGGCTTCGGCCGTAGGCTTTCCCAGCAACAACAAACTTGCCGACGGCAGGGATGCATTTAGCGGACCGCTTTATTCCAACGCCGGCCTGATGTACTTCCTGGATAACACCGGCGTCTCCGTCTACCACGGTGGTACGGTGTCGGTGAACGACCGTCTGGGGCAGTATCTCCGCTTCAGCGCCAATTACACTTTTTCGCACACCATGGACGATGGAACCTTCACTACATTCGTCAGTACTCCCCAGGATTTGTACCGAAGGGATCTGGAAAGGGCGGATTCGGTTCAGGACGTCCGCCATCGTTTTGTGGCAAGTTTCACCGTGACGGCGCCCGCGCACGGGTTTCTGCGGAACTTCGAATTCAGCAATATCCTCAATCTGCAGTCTGGGCGGCCATTCACCATATTTGTGGGCAATGACGTCAACAACGATACCAATCCGGTAACAGACCGCGTAGGGGTGTCACGGCGGAATGCCTACCGTGGAGACCATCTATATGCGGACGACATTCGCCTTTCCCGTTTCTTCAAGTTCACCGAGCGTACCAAGCTCGAACTAGCGGTTGACGCCTTCAACGTATTCAACCGCCAGAATGTGGACGAAGTGACCTCAGTCTATGGCGGTGGGACCATTGACTTTTGCGGGACGCCTCCCCAGCGTTTCGGGGATCCCGCTTCGCTGGCAATTCAGGGTAAAACGGTCGCCTGTAATGGCGCCACGAACGGAGGAGCGCCCGAGCCCAATCCCCTGTTCGGTACGCCGAGAACGATGTTTAATCCGAGACAGTTGCAGTTCTCAGCCAAGTTCTCGTTCTAGTTTGGGGAGCAGGGGAGCTTTTGAACAACCGGCCCGCTCCCTGCCCTCATCGAGAACTTGCAAACGGACCAGTTTAGCCGGTGCTCAGAATCTGGGCCCGATTTGGGAAGGGCACGAGTTTCACTCGTGCTGTGCATTTGTTGCCACTCCAGGTGGGCGGCAGCCCGCAGAGTCTTTCCACGCGTTGTGCTAGTTGTGCCACTATTCATTAGCCATCTGTAACCACTCTCCTAATATGCCCTTAGCGGTGGGGGTCAGGACACTTGCGGGCGAAATTTTGTCCCCACCAGGTTCTGTGGCAGACTCCTGGAGGCGTATACAGAAATATGTTTGGTGCGATCGAAGCCGGTGGAACCAAGTTCGTTTGCGGCGTGGGAACCGGGCCAGCGGATCTGAGGACGATACAATTTCCGACCACGTTGCCCGAGGCCACGATTGGGCGCGCAATTCGGTTCCTCCAGGAGGAATCCGGCGGAGAGTTGAAGGCAGTTGGCATCGGTTCATTCGGACCGATCGACTTGCACAGCGCCTCCGCCACATTCGGCTATATCACGTCTACTCCGAAGGCAGGCTGGCAGAACTGCAATCTCGCGGGTGCCGTGCGGGATGCTCTGGCGGTACCGGTCGGTTTTGATACCGACGTAGACGCCGCCGCCCTCGGGGAGGCACGGTGGGGTGCGGCACAAAACCTTTCCGACTTTCTCTATCTAACCATTGGCACAGGCATCGGCGGGGGCGCGATTATCAATGGCCGCGTTCTTCACGGCCTGGTGCATCCCGAGATGGGACACATTCGCGTTCCGCATGACCTCGTGCGGGATGCCTACCGGGGCTGCTGCCCCTTCCATGGGGATTGCCTTGAAGGACTGGCATCAGGTCCGGCCATGCAAGACCGCTGGGGAATAGCTGCTCAGGATTTGCCCGCAGATCACCTGGGATGGACATTGGAAGCGCACTATCTGGCGCATGGGCTGGCGAACTGGGCCCTCACCCTATCACCGCAACGCATCTTGCTGGGAGGAGGAGTTTTGCGGCAATCGCAACTCTTCGGTCGGATCCGCCACGACCTGGCGGGACTTCTAAACGGATACGTCCGGGCGACCGAAGTCATACGTGACCTTGACCAGTATGTGGTGCCTCCGCAGCTTGGCGATCGTGCCGGGGTCTTGGGTGGTCTCGTCCTGGCTGAGCACGCCTATACCCGTCTAGACCGCGAATGATGCATCGCCAAAGCGACTGACGGTTAATGTTTTTCAGTACTTTCTAGCCGGGAACTATCATTCGCCAAAAGTGTCATGGCCGGTTTCACGTATTTCTGCCCAGGGAATCTTGCATTCGTGCTGTTCCATTTCGAAATGCGCCTCCTGTTCACTCGCGTGATCGGAAGTCCGACCACATTTCGCACAGAACCATTCCTGAGTCGCAGGATTCCATCTAATATTTTCGTGTTTCATCGAACATTGAGCCATAAAGCCGGTCCGAAATCGCCCTTACCGCATTGGGTTACGAATTGTGCCAGCAAAAAAACTTCCAGTAACAAAAAGACCCCTTCGGGTCGGTTTTCCGACGCCATCGGGCCGCTTGACTAGGTCAAGCAGCTCAAACTGGAGGGTGGAAAGCAGTTGCGGAGGGTTCTTCTAAAACTTTCCTTGCGGGCAAAGGGAACAGAGCAAGAAGGTTAGCAGGCGACTGCATGCTCCGCCGCTTTTTACTGGTTCCGGGATCGCAGCAGTGTTGTTGCTGACGCTGGCTGGGCCGGTCTTATGCGGCTAGTTGGAAGGTTGCAGAACACCCTCGGTGGTGATCCGGTTGGCCTTGCGGATTTCGGCGGCAATTTTTACCAGGGCCTCGTGAGCGCGGCTGGGCCCCTCATCTGAGATCATCGAACTGGCAGCCAAGGTAAAGAGCAGCGCGTCCTCCTGCTTGTCAAAATAAAGCACCACCTGACTGGCTGCCATGGGAAGTACCTCCGGGTTATCTCCGGAGATGATAGGCCGAATCGGCGGCAGATTAAATGTACTCTCTTGATGCCTCCGCGATCCGGAAGTGCATTCCGGCCTGGCGCGGCTGCCCACACCCTGAAACCGAGTGCCCGAAATGCTACAGTTGAGAGTCAATGTCTGCCCCACAATCCCGCTTCGTAAAGGCTTGCAAGGCGCAGCCGCTGGATCGGACACCTGTCTGGTTCATGCGCCAGGCAGGGCGCTATATGCCGGAATATCGCGCCGTACGCAAGCAATATTCGCTCATCGAGATCTGTAAGCGGCCGGAAGTTGCGGCCGAAGTGACCATTTCGGCTGCTGAGACACTCGGCGTGGACGCAGCCATCATCTTTGCGGATCTTTTGCTCCCCCTCGAAGTAATGGGCTTGCCATTTCATTTTTCTGCCGACGAAGGTCCTGTGATCGAGAGGCCGGTCCGCGAGCAGGCTGATATATCTCGCCTGCGCACCGAGGGCGCAGCCGACCTGGGATACGTTTCCGAGGCAGTGCGGTTGGTGTCGAAGCATTTCGGGTCGCGCCTGCCGGTGATTGGCTTCTGTGGAGCGCCCTTTACCCTGGCCAGCTATATGATCGAGGGTGGCGGCTCTCGCAATTACATTAATACCAAGAGGATGATGTATTCCTTACCCGCGGCTTGGGATGAACTCATGGGCAAGTTGGTTGCGGTTGTCTCTGCGTACGCGTCCGAGCAGGTTGGGGCGGGGGCGGACGTGATTCAGATTTTCGACAGCTGGGTGGGGTGCCTGAGCGTGGAGGATTATCGTCGTTACGCGCTACCACACACTACCCAACTGGTGAAGGCGTTGCAGAAGGCGGGAGTGCCCATCATTTACTTCGGCACCGACAGCGCAACTCTTTTGCCGTCCATGAAGCAGACCGAGGCCCAGGTGATCGGATTGGACTGGCGGATTCCACTCGATAAAGGCTGGGAGGCGATTGGCTCCGGAGCAGTGCAGGGTAATCTCGATCCAGTTCTGCTTTTTGCCGATTGGAAGGAAATAGAAT
>Ga0209526_10000178_pt1 | contig 38958 bp, 28 predicted proteins | sample JacPinW_OM2H0_M1_FD_188566 | JGI IMG/M metagenome (GOLD analysis project Ga0209526, IMG submission 188566) | Forest soil microbial communities from Algoma, Ontario, Canada - Jack Pine, Ontario site 1_JW_OM2H0_M1 (SPAdes) (version 2) | ecosystem: Environmental > Terrestrial > Soil > Boreal... | reverse complement strand
TGTTCACGTTGCCGAAGCTGAGGCTTGTCGCGCTGAGCGATAGTGCTTGCGTTGCAGCCACGCCGGTTCCACTCGTGGTGATGGTCGCCGGTGAATTCGGAGCTGTGCTCACTACGCTGACGCTGCCGGTCGCGTTGCCCGCGGCCGTCGGCTTATATTGGATGTTGAACGTGCTGGCCTGCCCCGCATTTAACGTAATTGGCAAGGTCACGCTTCCTGTGCTGTAGCCGCTGCCGGTTACGCTTAACTGTGAGACCGTCAATGCTGCGGTTCCGGTATTGCTCAGTTGAATCGTCTGGGAGGCAGTCGAGCCGACTGAAACATTGCCGAAGGATGCGCTAGATGGCGTGATATTCAATGCCGCTTGTACTCCGCTTCCGCTGATAGGAATTACCGCACCTGGGCCTTCCGCGCTGGCAACCGTGATGTTCCCTGTGACGGACTCGGAGCTTGCCGGACTGAACGTAACGCTCAACACAGCAGTCTGCCCCGCCGCGATTGTGTTTGGTATGACAATGCCGCTCACCTTGACATCCCTTGCGTTCACGGTGATTTGAGACAGTGTGAGGCTTGCAGTCCCATTGTTCGTCAACGTCACGTTCTTCGCGCTGGCACTACCGGCATTCACATTGCTGAAACTCAGGCTCGATGGGCTCGCCGTAACCGTTACCGATGCCGCCATGCCCGTCCCGCTCAGCGAAACTGTTGCCGGAGAATTCGACGCGCTGCTTGTGATGCTGATACTGCCGGTCAAGCTTCCCGCTGTTGCCGGAGCAAACTGCGCGCTGAAGGTCGTGCTCTGCCCTGCCGCCAGGGAAGATGGCGTTGTCAGGCCGGCAACGCTGTAGCCGGCTCCCGTGATGCCAATCTGACTCAGTGTCACCGCGCTGGTCCCCGAGTTGGTGAGAGTGAAGATCTGTGCCTTCGTCTGGCCGTCCACCACGCTGCCAAAGTTAAAGGTTGCTGGTGATACGCTCAGCCCTCCCTGAACACCTGTGCCGGTTAACGCCACAGTCACTGTTGGATGGGCCGGATCATTGCTCGTAATGCTCAAACTTCCGGTGGATGCGACAGCTGCGGTCGGACGATAGCCAAGGCTGACCGGTACACTTTGACCCGCACTGATGGTTTTGGGTGTCGTGATCCCGGTGAGGCCGAATTCCGCGCCCGTGAGACTCACCACCGACACTGTTAAATCGCTGGCGCCTGTATTCGAGATCGAAAGGATGCTGGTTCCCGATGCCCCCACACTTACCGTACCGAAATTTACGGCCGCTGAACTCAATGAAATTTGCGGCTGGGTTGTAATGCCTGTTGCCGAAAGGTTTAATACCACTGGATTGCTGGTCGGATCTCCCTGAATCGTCAGCGTCCCCTTGAGATTTCCCGTCGCCGTTGGATTCACCCAGACGGAGAAAGTGCCCGTCTGGCCCATCCCTAGCGCCATCGGTGTGGTAATTCCTGATACAGCAAACTGCGAATTCGAAAGTGTCGCCTGTTGGATTGTCGTTGCGGTTTTACTCGTATTCAGGATAGTAATGCTCTGCGATGTCTTCTTGCCGATAGGCACATTCCCGAAACTCACATTCGCCGGACTTACTTGGATGCTTCCATTCGAAGTCGAATTCGGCACACTCACCAAACCTGCGCAACCATTTATCAGTACCATCAAAACAGCCAATATAGATGCGGCAAAGATCTGTTTCCCGAACCCTCTGCCCGATCCTCTTACTTTGCAGCCACGCCCCGCTTTACAACTCCTCATCCTCTTACCTCCAGTGTGTTTCCCCCAATGAGAGAGTAGGTGGAGGCTCGAATCGAGAATACTGGTGGGAAGACCAAAATAAGGTCAGCGGGATTCACTGTCCGGCAGAGCAATTTCGCCTGCTCGTATGGCTGTCCCTCCCTCGCCCTATGGGCACAGCGGTTTTCTAAATTAAATATATCTATTGATTAATATTAAATATAGTTATCAATTAGGATACATACCACTGGTTCTATTGCAGGATTCTCGTCTGGATGGTCGGAAATCGAGGTCTGTCCTCAGTCCGCGACAGCTTGTTGCGCCTGATGTTCTTGCGCACTGCGCAGGGTTTCGCGCCGGGTGGCAAGTCCTGCGTCTCTGATCTTATAGATGAGCGCTCGGTAGCTGATCTTCAGCGCTTGCGCCGTCTTTCGCCGGTTCCAGTGATTCGCGTGCAGCGTTTCGAGAATCACATTCTTCTCGAGTTCGCGGATGGCATCCTTCGCGACTCGTTTCAGCGTAACCGGTGCTTGCCCTTCTGATCTGGCCGTGCGCCGGCCGCTTTTCCGGCTGCCCGATGATTCCGTGTGCATCGCCGCTTCCGGACCAATCAAAACGTACCGAGCCATTCCGTTCGATAGCTCGCGCACGTTCCCGGGCCAAGACAAATTCTTTAGATACTCCAACATTCCAGGGGGAAAGTCGCTTGAGTTCATTCCAAATTGCTTTGCGAACTGCGCCCGGAAATACTCCGCCAGATTCGGGATGTCCTCACGCCGATCTCGTAAGGGCGGCAGTTCCAGTCGGAACACTTGAATGCGGTAGTACAGATCTTGCCGGAAGCGCCCCGCCTCAATCTCGGCTCTCAGGTCCTTGTTGGACGCGCAAATCACTCGCGTGTCGACTCTTCGTTCGCTGGTATCGCCGATACGCGAAAACGTGCCGTCCTGCAGGAAGTGCAACAATTTGCTTTGTAGTTGGAGATCCAAGTCTGCGATCTCATCTAGGAAAAGGGTACCGCCGTGCGCGGATTCGACCCGCCCCGGCTTCGCTGCGTTTGCTCCGGTAAATGCTCCGCGCTCGTAGCCGAAAAGTTCGCTTTCCAACAAGGCACCCGGAATGGCTGCGCAATTTACTTTGATGAATTCGCCGCTCTTGTACGTCGAGTTCGCATGTAGCCAGCGTGCCACCGCCTCTTTGCCAGTTCCTCCCTCTCCGCTAAGCAATACCGGCAAGCTGGTCTGGCTGATCTTTCCGGCAGCGTGTCGGATCTCTTTCATGGCAGTGGATTGGCCAAAAAGAATGTTCTCTGGCAACACCGGGTTGACCTTCGGCAACACTTCTGTTTTCTTCCCGTAATCTTGAGGCATGGCTGTGGACCAATAAGTTGCACCTGAGCGGCCAAAGCCGCCCCTGGCATAGTTCCCTCGCAAAACCCAAGCTTTCAAATAAATTCATTTATTTCAATTAGTTGTACATCGAGTGGACGGTGGTTCTGGTACTAGCCAGGAAGGGGATGCTCGCTTGCACCGGTTTCTCATGGAATCCCGGGCATACTCTGGGAACTTTAGTTCCCTCTCTCAAATCCTGTAGCACACAGGGGGTCCGCCCTTTATCGCCATGCTTATTTCACTCATCGAGTGAGGAGGAAGGCAAGACGTGAGGATTTTAGCTGCTGACTTGACTCGCTCTATAGGCGCTAGGCTCGGACCGCTTCGCCCCGGATAATGTCGTAGCGTTCAATTACCGCAGCAACTCCCAAGCGCTCTTCTCCGTCTTCCAGGCGCTTTTCGACCCGGATAACCTTTCCCTGGGCCCGCACAAAAACGTCTGTACCGTGGGTAATTTCCGCCGGAAGTGTCAGGGTGATATCAAGTTCTGACCCTGCGTCTAGGTCCCGCTGCACCACAAAATAAAGCCCACGCGTCGAGATGTCCCGGGTCTTGCCTTCTTGTCTGGCGATGATCCGCTCCGCGCCCAACCGAATGCTGATCGGCAGGGTTAAATCGTAGCGTCGTGTAGTCCGCCGTTCTGTCATTACCGCCATCCTCGACTCCGTTCGTGGCTTCGCTTTCCGAAGCCACTGCACTCGTGCTTTCCATGCTTAAACAAATGAAAACTGAGTTGCGCTTACACTTGCACAACCACATTTGCCCACGACTCCACGATTTTCGGGGCAAAAGATTAGTAAAGACCCTGACGGATTTTCGGAAACGTACACTTCGGAACTAGTCGCTTGGCTCAGTCCCACAACCAGACCACGGGAATCCTCGCATAACTCCAATTTCCCAAATCCCCCCCTCCATCCTCTTCAAGGGGGACCGGAAAAAGCAGCTCTAATTCTAACTGCATCTTGCTGTTATCGCAGCGGAAGATACCTTGCCCCTGCGGTTACTGCAAGTTTTGTTTTCGGTGAAAGTTGTTTACCTGCAACGGCTCGGTACTAGAACGTGGTCCGCAACATGGATGGCGACTCATTTCACCTCCACAACCTCTGCGGCCACCCGGCGCGTGCGTTTCGTATCGAGATTGAACTGCCTCATCTTATATAGCAGCGCCTTGTAGCTGATTCCAAGCATTTTCGCCGCATCCTTACGGCACCAACGCGTCTTTTCCAGCGCGTCGGCGATCGCTTCCATTTCCGCTTCATCTTTCAAGCCTCGAACGAGTGCCTTCAAACCCTGTTCGCGCTGCACAGGCGCTTCCGGACGAGGCGAGGTCCTCGGACGCGCCGCGGACATCTCCACCAATTCGCGCAAGCTGCCTTCGTCGTCTTCGAGAATCACGTATCGCTTCACGAAATTTTCCAACTCACGCAAATTGCCCGGCCACGGATAGTTGAGCGCGGCATCCAACAAATGCACGGAAGGGGTCTGTGCGGTCTTTCCGAATTTCTCACTGTATTTCACCAGGAAGTGCTGGAACAGCAGCGGTATTTCCGCGGTCCGCTCCCGTAGCGGCGGCACAATAATGGAGAGCACATTCAAGCGGTAGTACAAATCCTCACGGAACTTGCCCGTTTTCATCGCATCCTGGACATCCACATTCGTCGCCGCCAATACGCGTACGTCCGTTTCCACCAGATGCCGCCCGCCCAGCCGCGAATACTGGTGATCCTGCAAGACGTGCAGCAGTTTCGCTTGCAGGTGTACCGACATCTCCGCAATTTCGTCCAGGAATATCGTGCCCTTGTTCGCCATTTCGAATTTTCCAGGCTTCGCGCGCACGGCGCCGGTGAACGCTCCCTGCTCATACCCGAAAAGCTCGGACTCCAACAACTCGCCGGGCAGTGCCGCGCAATTCACCTTCACGAATGCCTGGTTACGCCGCTTCGAGCGCAGATGAATCATTCGCGCCACGACTTCTTTGCCGACTCCGCTTTCTCCACAGATGAATACCGGCACGTCCACCGGCGCGATCTGCAAAATCTGCTGCCGGATCCGCACCATTTGCGGGCTCGCAGCCAGGAAGCTCAGATCTTCCGTTATTTGCTCGCAGTAATCCTTCAACGCCTGATTCTCCTGGGTCAGTTGTTTCTTCTGCCGCGATTTCAACATCGCCGCGTCCAATTCCGTCTTTTCGAATGGCTTTGTCAGGTAGTCGTGGGCGCCCAATCGGATCGCTTCTACGACAGTTCCCACTTCGTTCGAGCAAGACAACATAATCACGTTCAAGCTGCGGTCCAGGTGCATCAACTCCTGCAGCGTATCCAGTCCATTCATCTCCGGCATAAGCACGTCCAGGATGATCAGGTCTGGGCGCTCGCCGCCATTAATCTTGCTGATCGCTTCCCTGCCGCTGCCCACCGCTTCCACGTCGAAACCGTCCACTTCGAGCAGCGTTTGTAGGTACTTTCGGATGCTCGGTTCGTCATCCACCACAAGTATTTTTTCCTTTACCGCCATGACGCACTCCCCTTCTTGCAATCCTCAAATTCCGGAACTTCTCTAGATCTGATCCATCGGCAACAGGAACGCAAATGTGCTGCCTTTCTGCGCTTCGCTTTCCACCCAAATCTTGCCCCGGTGCGCCTGGATCAGTCGTTTGGCGATTGCCAGGCCAAGTCCCATTCCGGACGTGTTGCGATCCACACGTACAAAATCCTCGAAAATCTCCTGATGGTGTTCTGGCGCGATCCCCGGGCCGGAGTCGCTCACACTTACTTCCACACTGTTGGGCCGCGGCAGCCGGAATCTCCGGCGCTCCTCGTTCGGCTTCATTTCCGCTACACGCCGCTCCCAGAAATGCGGACGCGCCCGTAACGTTATGGTTCCACCCTTCGGCGTGTGCTTTAGCGCGTTGTCTAAAAGGTTGGCCGCTGCCTGTTGAACCTTCTGGTAATCAAACTTAAATGTAGGAATGGAAGGATCGAGGTGCTTCTCCATCTTCACGCCTTTTCGCTGGAACGCCTCTGACCACCGGCTCGCCATCTCTTCCAGGCAATCGCGCAAGTCGTTCTCTCTCATCTGCAGAACAAGCTTGCCGCTTTCCAGTGCCGAATAATTTAGAAACATAGAGACTAGCCGCACCAGCCTTTCGCAACTTTCTTTCGATTCTTCCAGGATGTCCCGCTGTTTTTCTGTCAGCCGGCCCAACGAACTGGTCAGCAGCAAATCGTAATAACCCTTGATGACAGCCAGGGGCGTTTTCAGTTCGTGTGCTGCCGATGCTAGAAACACCGTCTTTTGCCGGTTTACTTCCTGCAGCTTCAAATACGCTGCGAGCAGATTGCGGTAAGTTATCTCGCGCTCTTGCAGCAGCTCTTGCACCGTTATTTGTGTCGCTTCGCTTTGCGCCCCGCTCGGCTCACCGTCGTTAGAAAACTGCACTGCCAGCCAATCCGACTCGGGAATCCAGATCACTCGCGCCCGGTACGCTTTCAGCGAAGTTCGCCCTTCGAGATCAATCTCGTTCTCTCCGACCTCGATTCGCCGCGAAATCTCTTTCGGGTCTACATTCAACAAGTCCTCAAAGACATTGAACGGAATCTTATCTTCCTTGCCATGTGCTACCAAATACTTCCTGGCACGGGCGTTAATGATGAGGGCTAAGCCTTCCCGGTCAGCCACGATCACGCCTTTTTCGACCGTGTCCAGCAACGCGCGCACGTGATCTACCGGGAGACTGGAACGGCCTTGACCTGCTTTCCCTGTAATTGAACTAATGGTGCTGCTCATTGGCTGAGGTCATCTCTTGGTAAGAGGAAAATATTTTCCCTTCGACTGACGCTCATCCTTACAGAGGGTTTATACGCTGTCAATGGGAAATGCGGGGCAATTGCACATTTAGGGAAATCCCGTGGACAATCCCATTCCACTGGTACCGTCTTCCTACTTTCCGGGAAACTTTATCCCATTAAGTCATAGATAACTATGGCTCGTATAGACCCTTCCAATCGGCGATACTGGCATTCAACCTGCTACTTTTGTACTAGGTCGAGAGTACTAACCTATGGATATACGCTTAGCACAGCTGAAAGAGGGGACCCGCGTGGACGCCTCATCTACCCGCCGCTCTTCTCGCATTCGGCTCCAGATACCCGTTTTTGTGAAGGGTTCCGACGCTGCCGGTACGGAGTTTATCGAACTTACCAAAACCCTCAATATCAGCGCGACTGGGGCTTGCATTGCCTCCACACATATACTGCGGACGGATCAAACCGTTCAGCTTACTATCCCAGCACCAATTCCAACCGCATCTAGCCTCATCCCTAGCGAAACGCCTCCAATCATCGCTAAGGTCTTGCGCCAAGAGCTGTTGGGGGAATGGCGCTTGTTCGGACTGGAATTCGTTCGTCCACTTGAGTAAATCTGTGCCGTAACCTGGCACTTCTACGCAACGTGGAAGAGATGACCGGCCACGTGTCTGCCGGCTGGTCTCATCCTTCCTGTGAAATATTTCTATATCTCTCCATTTTGTAATAGGATACCGCGTCTGCCCTCCGTCCCCCTTTGAGTGGAGTGTTTGGGCATGCACGCCTTGGATTGGCACCTGGCTTGCTCCCTCCAAGTCAGTCCTCGCACCGTGCTTGCCCCGTTCCCCCCGGGGAGTGCAGATTGTAGGAAAATCCAACCATGCCCAGTCCCGGAGCCCCAGCGGCCCCGCGTTTGCCCATCGAAGATTCCTATCTCGAACTCCTTGCAGACACGCTTGAGAGCATGGATATTCCTGCGCGCAGTCAATTCCTGCAGCGCTATTTCCGTATAACTACGCATCTCGATCTTCACGAAAGCCAGTGCCTTCAACTCTGGGAAGAAACGCTCACGCGCCGCCGCGAACTCGCCGCGCAGCTTGGCCGCCCCGTTTCGCTTCGCACCGTTTTGATGGACGTGCTCTCTTCCTCCGGCATGATCCGCGTTCCGGTGATGCTTGAATACGAGGAGTTTAAAAAACTCGAGCTAAATGCGGCCACCGATCCCCTCACCGGGCTTTACAATCGCCGTCTCTTCGCCGAGTCCTTCGAGAAGGAATTAAATCGCGCACGGCGTTATGGTCTTCCTCTGGGAATTGTTCTTCTCGATCTTCATCGCTTCAAGGAAGTCAACGACCGCTACGGTCATCCACGCGGCGACGAAGTCCTCCGCGCCGCAGCCGTCACATTGCAGAAAGCTCTGCGCACATCCGATTCCGCTTTTCGGATCGGTGGTGACGAATTCGCTTTGTTGCTGCCGCAAACCGATGCAGCCCAGTCGCTCGCTCTTAGCCGGCGCATCGAATCTGTCTTTACCGAAGTCTTGCGGCCGCTGCAGCTTTCCTTCTCCGTCACCATGGATCACGGAGTGGCCAATTTCCCGCAAGATGGCGATCAATCCGATCATTTAATCCGCGTCGCCGACGAGCGATTGTATCAGTGGAAGCACGCCAACCAGTCCCGCCGCACAACTGAAAGTGGCGCTCCTGCGGCCAATCTAAGTACCCCACCGGTCTCGATCTCCGCCGGCCGCCCTGTGGAAAAAACAGCTTCGGAATTTGCGCAAGCCTCTTCCACCGCGGCTAAGTCCATCGCCGCACAGGATGCGTCAGCCCTGCCGCCTCCATCGACTTACACCGTGCAGCGCAAAGCTGAGCGAGTGTCAATGATCGGCACCAACGCATACGCGATTATTGGAGAACAGGGCCAGCGTCGCGCACGCGTCCTCGACCTCGGATTTGGCGGCGTTGCTTTGGAGTTTGAACAGCCGGAAGATTTGCCGGAAAGTATTCTCGCCATCCTTCACGTACCCATACTTCCCCCGGTCCGTGTTTATCTCAAGCCCATGTGGTCCCGTCGCAGTACGGAAGGCAGCTTTCGGCTGGGCTGTCGTTTTGTCTCCTGATTCCGTACCCATTCTCATCTTCCGTTACAGACTTTCTTCGTCCTCGGCCGGGGCTTCTTTGTAACTTTCTAGGGAGCTCCATCTAGCTCTGCCGCGACCCAACCTGTACTTCGGGGCAATTCCCATTTCCTTCCTACCTGTCCCACAACTGTACCCGGTGCAAGTTGCCTGTACCTTCGACCAGTAGCTACCTTTCTCTTCTCGGTCCCCGCCCCGAAAGGCTGTCGTGTCTTGGCACCCTAAGGCAGTTCTCCCGCGGCAAGTCCTTCGTCTGTTGATCTCTATTTTCCTTGTGGTGCTGGGCTTCAGCAGTCCCTGGATGGAAAGCGCCATAGCATCAGGCGGTAGCCTCGATGTATCTCCCGGGAATCTCGATTTCCAAACCGTCATCGTCGGCCACGCCACCACTCTGAAGTTCCAAATCAAAAACAATGGATCAAGAAATCTGCACCTCTACCAAGTCCGCTCCTCCAAAAACCAATTCACGTTGTCGGGGCCTTCCGTGCCTTTTTCTCTCGCACCATCGAGAACTGCTGAATTCCGGGTCACTTTCCGGCCCTCGGACACAAGAAGGACGGCCGCTCTGCTCGAAATCATAAGCAGCGCCCAGGCCAAGGTTTTCTATACGATGAGCGGCAAAGGCGCAGCCCCGTTCACTGCTTTGCAACTTTCTCCTGCATCCATAAGTTTTGGTCCAGTGAACCTGAATTCGGACAGCACAAGAAGCGTCACAGTTAAGAACATAGGTGACATTTCCCTGAACATCTCTGGCGTAACAGTCCTTGGAGGGGGCTTCGGTTTCTCCCATCTATCTCCCGGCGTTTCACTGGCTCCCAATCAGCACCTTACATTCCAGGTGTCGTTCCGGCCTCACTACAGCGGAACTGCCTCTGGGAAGATTTCGATCATGAGTGCAAGCCTCTCTTCCCCAACTACTTTGCCTTTAGCAGGCAGTGGCGTTTCACCGCCACCGCCGCCCCCACCGCCGAATCCTTCCGGATTCCTTCCGCCGCCATCGTCCACGCCGCCACCCGGCCAGCGTGCGATTCATCTTAACTGGGCGCCGAGTTCGAGCCGAGTAGTGGGATATCGTGTCCACCGTGGAGTAACAAAGGGCGGTCCTTATCCAAATTACACACAGCATCCACTGCCCACGCTCCACTACAACGACACCAGCGCCGCACCTGGCATCACCTATTTCTATGTGGTTACCTCGATCAGCAGCACTGGTGTGGAAAGCGCGTATTCCAATGAAGTGAGTGTTTCTGTCACCCGTTCTTCTGCTTCTTCGTCCGGCTCAGGTTCCACCACACCTACTCCTCCGCCACAACATACGCCTCCACCAGTTCCGCCCTCTACCGTTCATCTCTCTTGGGCGCCGAGTGCAAGCGCCGTGGTCGGCTATCGTGTATACCGCAGCTTGGCGCAGGGCGGTCCCTACGTGGACTACAACGCCGGCCCCTTGGACTCGCTTTCCTTTGACGACAACGCGGTCGTCGCGGGAGTCACTTATTCCTATGTCGTGACTTCACTGGACGCGAATGGCACCGAAAGTGAGTATTCAAATCCAGCGGTCGTCGCTGTGCCTGCGCGCTGATCTACATCGCTTGCAGCCTTTCGTAGCGAAGCACGAGTTAACTGCAGATGACTCTCGTCTTTCGCAATGCTGAACTCCAGTACAGTTGCGGGCAGTAGCACTCCTGTCCCACAACTGTACTCCGAGCAGGTTGCTTGTCACTCCGTCCGAACCTTACCCTTAGCTTTCATATTCGACAGGGGGATTTTTAACAGTGATCTTTCGTACTCATCCAGTAATTTTTCCGGGGATTCTTTCCCTGGCCTTGCTGGTCGTTCTCGGTTCGGTTTTAGGAGGGTGCGCGGGTTACGTTCCGGCCGCCACTACCACGCAATCCGCTCTAACCGTTTCGCCTTCAATTTTGAATTTCAATACTGTCGTCGTAGGCCAGACGCTCACCCACACGATCCACCTCTCCAACGTGGGTAAAACTCCGATCCAGATTTCCTCCCTCAAGGTCTCGGACAAGGACTTCGTCATTAGCGGGCCTTCCGTCCCGCGTACCATCCTGCCCGCAGCGGGGCTCGACTACATCTTGGCATTCACCCCCTCCACCGCCGGCAGCAAGACCGCCTCCGTCAGCATAGGAAACAGCGCTACTTCTATGCCGACGACGGTTTCCCTCGCGGGCGCCGGGCAACAGGCGACTGCTGCGCTGCAACTTAATCCCAATTCAGTGAGCTTCGGAAATCTTGTCCTTCAGACCACCAGTACGAAAACTGTGACGCTGCAAAATAGCGGAGGCGTCAACGTAAAGATCAGCGGCGTCACGGTCGCTGGCGCCGGTTTTGGTTATGCGGACCTTTCCCCCGGCTTCTCCCTTTCGCCGAATCAACAGATCTCCTTCCAGGTGTGGTTTAAACCCACGGTGAAAGGCGTTGCTGCCGGCACTGTTTCCATTATCAGTGCTAATTTGTCTTCTCCGGCCACTCTGAGCCTTTCGGGTGACGGTGTTACCTCCACCACCCCAACCCCGACTCCAACGCCGACTCCTCACACCGTTCATCTATCTTGGGCTCCAAGCTCCAGTTCGGTTGCCGGCTATCGCGTGTACCGCGGCCAGGTTTCCGGGGGACCTTATCCGAATACCGTGGTTTCTTCTGTGGACGCCCTCAGCTACGATGACGCGACGGTAGTCGACGGAAATACCTACTACTACGTGGTCACCGCCGTGGATTCAACCGGCGCGGAAAGCCTCCTGTCAAACCAGGCCACCGCCCAAATCCCTAACAATTGACCTCGATTCTTGGTTCCTTCAGGGGCTGCGATAATTTTCGCAGCCTTTTTTTTTGCCATTTTCAGTTCGTTCGATAAGCCACGCTTTCCAGAACTCCGTCACTTTCCTGTTAGCGCCTTACCCGGGCAGGGTCCGGTGGTTTTACTCTGTCCGCATAAGGATTGGTCGAGTTATGGCGTTCCATGAACCATCACCGTTGAAACTGACCGGCCGCGCTACTGACTGACCCGACCAACTACCCTGGTTTGGTGTTCCTTTGCCTTTCGCGTATAATCAGCGATTGTCTCGTGACCTAGCGACGCGGCTGTAAGCTCCACTCCGGGGTTTCCCGTGCAGACCGGCCACGACCGATTGGAGAAGCCATGAAATCCGGAATCCACCCCGACTATCATGCAGTGACTGTTCATTGTGCGTGCGGGCATACCTTTCCCACGCGTTCCACGATCAAGGGCGATATGCTCCGTGTGGAAATCTGTTCGAATTGCCATCCGTTCTTTACCGGCAAACAGAAGCTCGTGGACACCGCAGGGCGGGTGGAGCGCTTCAATAAGAAGTACGCGAACATCCCCGCAGCCGCCGGCAAGAAGTAGGCCCGGCGAACAAATCAAGCTTCGACCGAGGGCCGGCATCTCGCCGGCCCTTTTTTCTTAGTTCTTTTTTTGTTTGCTCCTCTGTCTACGTGTAGAATTCTCTTCCAGAGTGGCTACTCAATCTCGCATGTTCGATGGCGTTCCGGTCCCCGACTCGGTCGAGACCGCTCCGCCGCATATAACTCTCCGCAACGCATTTTCCCATCCTTTCGATTCGGCCATCGCCGCCGCGCGCACCTGCTATTCGTCCCGCCTCATCAATTCGGACGAAATCACCGATAAGCAACGCGTTAACATCGGCGCGGCCACCTTTTACAGCGGCCACCACACTGTTTATCAGCATGCCCATTTCGAATTCGGCCTCGAAAACGTCAGCCGGCAATTCGTTTGGTCGTTTCTCCACGCTCATCCTTTTTACAATTCCGAGCAACAGAGCCAGCGTTATGTCCGCCTGGACCGCGCTCAGGCCTACCTCCCGCCGCTATCGCTTTTCTTCGACGAAACTTCACGCCAGATTTACGAAGCCGCGGTAACTCGGGCCTGGGCCTACTATCGCGAGCTCTCCGCTATCCTCGTCACCAATGCCCGCGACATTCTCAACGACATCTGGCATATCGGCCCCATGTCCCATCCGAAGCGCTTACAGAAAATCGAGCGCTCCGCCGAAAAACGCGCCATTGAAATCGCCCGCTATGTCCTTCCCGTGGCTGCCTTCACAACGATGGTACACACCCTCTCCGGCATCGTTCTCCATCGCCTCTGGCGAATGTGCTCCGCCTCCGACACTCCCAGCGAAGCCCGCGCCGTCATCGGCGAAATGGTCGCGCTCGTCCGCCAGCTCGACCCGCAATTTTTCGATCGTTTCGGAACTACTCCACTGGAGGAACTTCCGGAGTGGAAAGACGTCACTCCAACTCGGCCGCTCGCGGACGTATTCGCCCGCGAATTCGACGAGCGCCTGCGCGGAAAAACCTCCCGCCTTCTCGATTACTCTCCGAACGCCCCGCGCGTAATGGCCGAATCCTATCGCGCCGTTGTCGGTCTGCCCGAATCCGCTTGCCCCGATGGGGAAGCCATCGACCGCCTGCTAAATCCCGCACGCAATCTGTACCGTCTGGAAACCTTAAATATCGGCGTTCACGCCCCGATGATGCGCGCTCTGCAGCACGCCAATTACACTTTCGCCAAGAAAATCAGCCACACCGCGGACAGCCAGGATCAGCGACATCGCATGGTGCCCGGCTCCCGCCCGTTGCTCACTCTCGCTGACACCCGCGAGACGGACTACATCACTCCGATGCTGCTCAAGGAAAATCCCCGCGCGCAGGATGTTTACGACCGCGCCATGCACGACGCCTGGACCGCGAAGAATGAACTACTCGATCGCGGCGTGCCTCCCGAAATCGCTCTCTACCTCCTTCCAAACGCCAAATCCATCCGCTTGGTGGAATCCGGCTCGCTCCTGCATCTCCTTCATAAATGGACCATGCGCACCTGCTTCAACGCGCAGGAAGAAATCTACCAATCCTCTATGGATGAAATTGCCCAGCTCCGAGAAGTCCAACCGGAACTTTCCCGCTACATCGGCCCTCCCTGTCACCTGCGCGCTGGTATCACCACGCCCATCTGCACCGAGGGTTCTCACTTCTGCGGCGTCAAAGTCTGGCTCGATTTCCCCAACATTACACGCCGCATCTGAAACCTGTTATCTTGTCCTGCGCGTCCAATCTACTGGAGGCACTCCATGGCGCCTACCCGGCTCCGCTACTTTGTCACTCTCGTAGCCGCCGTTTTCTCGCTCCCCTCATCCTCTTTCGCTTATGAAACTCCGCTGTCGGACACCGCCGTTCGCGAAGCTTATTTCCTCGGCCAGCGCCGCGACGAAAAGATGGCTCAATTCCTGGACAAATACACCATCTATCTTGCTCCCCCCAAGTCCGGTCCGCACATCGCTTCCGTCACCATGTTCACGCCCTATGCTCAGGCCATACTCCAGTCTCGCGATAATTCCTCCGGCTATAGCGCGCAACAGGCCGCACTCGACCACGCCAGACACGCCGAATCGGTCAAGGTCGTCATCGAAATCCTTTTCACCAACAGCTATGGTGCCCTCATTCCTCGCCCCACAGGTTCTCGAAGCGACTCGCCTACTGGGCTTATGCCTCGCCCTTATGATTTCTGGAAAGATTTTCAGGTGAACTTCTTCTACAAGGACGACCAGCTTAAGGCCGTCTCTTCGTTCGGGCAGCCGAGACTTTCCTGCAGTGAGAGCGGTTGCAGTCTGATCGGTTCCACACTTGAGTTCGAGTTTCTAGCCGAGTCAGTACCGTCCGATTCCATCTTTGTTGAAGTCATCCCACCCGAAGGCGAACAAGTCGTCCTCGACTACGACCTCACCTCGGTCCGCTAGGTTCTCCGTTTCCTCTGCGACCCCTCTGCGAACTCCGTGGTGAGGCTTTTCTCCTTGCCGTTCAACTTCTCCACCGCAACGTCACCGGCCCATCCATCGGATGCAACACCGGCGCGCCAGTACGCCTAGACTCGATCAAATTCTGCTTCAGCGCGAAATACCATTTTGCCGGCCGGTCCGCATCATCAATCAGCATCAATCGCGGATTGTGCTGTAATCCCTCCGCCTGCTGAATCATCGTCTCTTGATCCTGCCGCAAAAAAATCTTCGCGAAGGCCCGAAATATGGTCACGGGCAGCGCTAGGTTCCACGCCGCCACAAAATCAATCCGGCATAAATCCCGTCGCACAGGTGTCACCGTAGCGCGGCTCGAAAACCATAACTTCCCGCTGTGAATCTCTTCAAACCGCATATTCGGCAGCATAAAATCAATCGTAGTCGTCACCGGTTCGCCGGTCATCTTTTTCAGCAGCTGATAAGGCAAACTATTCGACGACGGCGAGTGCTTGCTCATCCGAAACCCGCTCGGTATCGGCTCGAACTGCTTGACCTTCTCATGAATGCTCTTCTTGCTCCGCCAAAACCACGATTGATGTACGAACGGCCCGTGCGCCGGGTCCATCAATCCGATAATCCCGTGGTCCACATGCGACGGCAGGTCGCATTCCAGCCGCGTGATCTTGAATCTGTCGCTGAATTTCGGCAGCTTCGGCGCCGTAGGAACCGGCCCCGGCAGCCGCGATCCCGCCGCGTTCATGTATACCCAAACGTATCCGTCCTGCTCTTCGCACGGATAGTGCCCCGCGAAAATTCGCTCTACCTTCAACTTGTCCTGGCTCGTCAGCGACGGAATCTCCACACACTGCCCGCTGCATACGTCGAACTCCCATCCGTGGTAGCTGCATTGCAAATTCTTCCCGTCAAAATGCCCATACGAAAGCGGTATCCCCCGGTGTGGACAAGCATCGCGCATTGCAAACGCCTTCCCCTCAGTCGTCCGTCCAAGCACCAGTGGCACTTCCAGCAGCATCGTCTTCGCCAGATTCTTCCCGTAAATCTCATCGCTGCGAATCGCCGGATACCAGAAGTCCCACAAAAATCCCGCATCCGCCGCACTCGGCTGTGCCTCGTCTCCTGTGGTATGTATTGCCATCTGAGCCGCTTCCTCAATCTTCATTTGCGCCTCGTAGTATATCGTGCCACTGCGAAAACAATTGCTCTCATCGGGCAGTTCCAGGGTTTATTGTTCGCCATCTTGCCACTCATTCGTTGATTCGTGGCTGTTTACAGGCCCGGTCAGCCGTATTTACAACCAACAAGGGTTGGCGCTACTCTAATGAATAGAGAAATCCGATGTTGGCCTACTTCTATTAGCTCCGCCTTCGGTCGCCCCGTTGGGGGCGAAATCTTTTCCCGATTCGCAAGCAACTAGCCATCACCAGCTCGCTCCACAGCGACTCGGTCAATGCTCATAGAGCAAAGGATTCCTGAAATGTCCGTACTTACCCTCAGCGACAAGCTCGATCAGCTCGACACCCGCTACCAGGAAATGACCCGCGAACTCTCCACCCCAGAGATCGTGAACGATTCCGCACGTTTCCAGAAACTCGCCAAGCAGCACGCCGAACTCGAGCGTATCGTCGAAAAGCATCGCGAATTCAAGCAAGTCGAAAAAGATCTCGCCGAAGCCCACCAGATCGTCGTCGAATCCGAGGACGCCGAAATGCGCCACATGGCCCAGGAAGAAGAACGCCAGCTCGCGGTGCGCATGGAGCAAGTCGAGCGCGAGCTGAAACTCCTCTTCCTTCCGAAAGATCCCAACGACGACAAGAACATCATCCTCGAAATCCGCGCCGGCACCGGCGGAGACGAAGCCGCCATCTTTGCCGGCGACCTCTTCCGCATGTATTCGCGCTACGCCGAATCGCAAGGCTGGAAAGTCGAAATCATGGAGAGCTCGCCCACATCCAAGAGCGGCATGAAAGAAGTTGTAGCCGCAATCCAGGGCAAGAAGGTCTACTCCAAACTAAAATACGAAAGCGGCGTCCATCGCGTGCAGCGCGTCCCGGATACCGAAACCCAGGGCCGCACCCACACTTCCGCGGCCACAGTGGCGGTTCTTCCGGAAGCCGACGAAATTGACATCAAAATCGAAGCCAAGGATCTGCGCATCGACACCTTCTGCTCATCCGGGCCCGGCGGCCAGTCCGTCAACACCACCTATTCCGCCGTGCGCATCACCCACATTCCTAGCGGTCTCGTCGTCTCCCAACAGGACGAAAAATCGCAAATCAAAAATCGCGCCAAGGCTATGCGCGTTCTCCGCGCCCGCCTTTACGAAATGGAACTCGACAAGCAGCAAGCCGCGATTCTCGCCGAGCGTCGCGGCCAGATCAAAACAGGTGATCGCTCCGAAAAAATACGCACTTACAATTATCCGCAGAACCGCGTCAGCGATCACCGCATCGGCCTAACGCTTCACCAACTCACCGAAATCATGGACGGAAAGCTCGCCCCGTTAGTCGATGCCTTGGTCTCCCATTACGAAGCCGAGCGCTTGAAGCAGGAACTCGCCGAAGTATGAGGGTTTTTCTCAGCACTTTGCGTGGTAACTCTCGAATCCATATTTAACCGATGATCGCACCCACTCCAGATCGCATTGACATTCGTGCCGCACTGAAACAGGGCATCCTGCTTCTGCGCTCCGCCCAGGTCCCGTCGGACACTCTGGCAGCGGAACTCCTTCTTCTCCATGCATCCGGCAAAGATCGCACCTGGCTCTACACCCATCCCGAAGAAATTCTCGACCCGGAAATCGCGGCGGCCTATTTCGCCTTACTTCATCGACGCGCGCAGGGCGAACCAACTCAACACCTCACCGGCAAACAGGAATTCTGGGGCTTAGACTTCGAAGTCACTCCCGACGTTCTCATCCCTCGCCCTGAAACCGAGCACCTCATCGAAGTCGCTCTTGATCGCCTCGCAGTCCGCGAACTCCGCGCAGGCCGTCCCAGGCGCCTCACCGGCGACGGCCTGCGAATCCTCGATATCGGCACAGGCTCCGGCTGCATCGCCATCGCGCTTGCGAAAGAGCTCCCCGGCGGCGAAATCTTCGCCACCGACATCTCTTTTGCCGGCCTTGCTGTCGCCCAACGCAACGCCACCCGTCATTCCGTCGCAGACCGCATTCATTTCATCAAATCCAACTTGCTTGACGCTTTGGCCGGCTCGCCACTCGCCAGTCGTCACTCGCCACTTCTTTTCGACCTCATACTCAGCAATCCTCCCTACATCGGTCTTCGCGAAGCAGCCTCCCTTCCCGTCGAAGTCCGCGATCACGAACCGCACTTCGCTCTGTTCGGCGGCGAAGAAGGCTACGAACTCTACGGTCGCCTGATCCCACAAGCCGCATCGCACCTCAAGCAAGGCGGCCTCCTCGTCCTCGAGCTCGGCCATGACAGCCTCCCCGCCGTTCAACCTCTCCTCGATTCCGCCGCGTGGACCAACATGGTCGTCACCAACGATCTCGCCGGCATTCCGCGTGTCCTCTCGGCCGAACACCTCTGACCGCTTTGTTGGTCTCATCCTCCCGCGGACCTCCGTTCTCTCTGCGGGCTCTCTGCCAACTCTGCGGGGAACTCTTTGCAGTATTTCCGCACTTGTTCGCTCGCACGCTTCCACACACAAATTTCTTGACATCCCACTGACAAAACGATACGAAGCATGTCAATTCAAGCAAAAATGGGGAAAGGTAGTACGCCGTCCTAAATATCTTGCGGTCGCACGAACCGAAATTCCACTCCTCTGGAGGACTCCCAATGCCCTGGACCCAGGTTTATGATCCCCTCGGCCGCTGGTGGCTTTCCACCCTGGTTGCCGCACTTCCTGTGGTTGTTCTCCTTAGCGCCCTGGCGATTTTCCGGATCAAGGCACATTGGGCCGCTCTGATCGGTCTTGCCGCTTCCATTCTCATTGCCGCTGGCGTGTTCCATATGCCCGCGGGCATGGGTGTGCGCGCCGCGATCTATGGCGCTTGTTATGGCCTGTTTCCGATCGGCTGGATTATCCTCAACGTCATCTTCCTGTATGACATGAACTGCGTTTCCGGCCGCTTCGCCGTTTTGCAAAAAAGTCTAATGGGTATTACCCAGGACCGCCGCCTGCAACTTCTCCTGATCGCATTTTCTTTCGGTGCATTTTTCGAAGGCGCCGCTGGTTTTGGTGCGCCCGTTGCCGTTACCGCCGCAATTCTCATCGGCCTCGGCTTCAAACCGCTGCAAGCTTCTGGACTCTCGCTAATCGCCAACACCGCTCCTGTCGCATTCGGCGCGCTGGGCACTCCTCTCATAGCTCTCCAGGTCGTAACCGGCCTCGATCTTCTGCAACTCAGCAGCATGGCCGGTCGAATCCTTCCCTTCTTCTCGATCCTTGTGCCCTTCTGGCTGCTATGGGCCTTCGCGGGTTTTGAGGGAATGATCGAAGTCTGGCCTGCGGTCCTCGTTGCCGGAGTCTTCTTCGCAATTCCTCAGTTTCTCGTTTCCAATTTCCATGGCCCATGGCTCGTGGACGTCGTCTCGGCTGTGGTCTCCATGGCCGCCCTTATCACTGTTCTGTTTGTGTGGCGCCCCAAACGGGTCTGGGGATTTTCCGGCCATGAAGCTGATCTGCAGGCTCGCGGCGTACATGGATTCACGAAACGTGAAGTTCTACGCGCCTGGATTCCATGGGTGATCCTCAGCGTTCTGGTATTTCTCTGGGGACTTCCAAGCGTGAAAGGCTTTCTTGACAAGATCTCCATTTTCAAAATTCCTGTCGCCGGACTTCACAATCTCATCCTGCGCGTCCCGCCTGTGGTGGCCAAACCAACTGCGGAAGCGGCGATGTTCAATTTCAATTGGCTTTCCGCTTCCGGCACCGGCATCCTGGTGGCTGCTGTCATCGCTGGTTTTGTGATGGGATTCGGGCCGTTGCAAATGATTCGCCAGTACGGCAAGAGTCTCTACAAGGTGCGCTTCTCGCTCGTGACCATCGCCGCCATGATGTCCATCGGTTTCATGACCCGCTACTCCGGTCTGGATGCGACCATGGGGTTGGCCTTCGCGCGCACCGGCTTTCTTTATCCTTTCTTCGGTACTCTTCTCGGCTGGCTCGGCGTCGCTCTGACAGGGTCGGACACTTCCTCCAATGTGCTCTTCGGCAGTTTGCAGAAAATCTCCGCCACGCAAGTTGGCATCTCTCCCACGCTCATGGCCGCTGCCAATAGTTGCGGCGGAGTCATGGGCAAAATGATCGACGCGCAGAGCATCGTCGTCGCCAGCACGGCCACCGAGTGGTACGGCCACGAAGGCGACATCCTGCGCTACGTATTCTTCCACAGCATCGCGTTGGCTTCCCTTGTAGGCGTCCTTGTATTCCTCGAAGCCTACGTCTACCCCTTCACCAAACTGGTCATACACTAGCCTGTGTTGGTTTTCTTAGTTGTTCCTAAATTGTGGCGCAGCCATTGCTGGCTGTGCGCTTGAGGCGCTTTGACTCCTGAAGAAAGTTTCTCCGATGTTTTTCTGCGATACGCTCTCTTGCAGCGCTCGTAGACGTTGCCTCCTGCCTGTCTCCGTCGTAGGCTAATCCCATGCCGGACTTCGCTCGCTTCCGTGCCAAGCACTCCGCGCCTGAAGAGGGTCCTCTTCACTCCACGATCCTCCACGTGGACATGGACGCCTTCTTCGTCTCCGTGGAACTTCTCGAGCGTCCCGATCTCCGCGGCAAACCGGTTGTCGTCGGTGGACGCCCGGACCAGCGTGGTGTCGTCTCCGCCGCCAGCTACGAAGCCCGCAAATTCGGCATCCATTCCGCCATGCCGCTCCGCACCGCCGGCCGCTTGTGCCCCCATGCGATTTTCCTCGACGGCCACCACGCTAAATATTTCGAATGGAGCGACCGCATCGCTTCAATCCTCGCCAAATTTTCTCCCATCGTCGAAATGGTCTCCGTCGACGAAGCCTATCTCGATCTTTCCGGTACAGAGCGCTTGTATGGCCCGCCCATCGCCGCAGCGGACAAACTTCTCCGCACCATCACAAAGACCACCGGCCTTCCCTGCTCCGGCGGACTCGCTCCCACGCGCCTGGTCGCCAAGGTCGCTTCCGATCAAGCCAAGCCACGCGGCCTCGTTTGGGTCCCGCCCGGCAGCGAAGCCCGCTTCCTCGCGCCCTTGCCCATCCGCAAAATTCCCGGCATCGGGGAAGTCACCGAACGCGCCTTGCGCGCGCTTGGTATCGATACGGTCGAACAACTCGCCACCCATTCGCAGGAAAAACTCGAAAAAATCTTCGGCCAGTGGGGAACCGCTCTGTATCGCAAAGCTCGCGGCGGCGATTCATACGAATTCCTAATCGATGCCGAGCCCAAATCCATTTCGCACAATCACACCTTTGGCGAGGACACCGCCGACGTCGCCGAAATGGAATCCATGCTCAGCCATCTTTCCCAAAAAGCCTGCAAGCGCCTCCGCGAAGCTGGTCTTTCCGCGCGCACCCTTACCCTGACGATTCGCTATGCCGGCTTTGAAACGCATACCCGCTCAAAGACTCTCCACGAACCCGCGCATCTCGACGCCGACATTTTCGCCGTTTTTCTCGCAATGCTTCGCGAGCATCGGGATCCCGAACGCAAAATCCGCCTCCTCGGCGCGGCCCTCTCCGGCCTCTCCCACGGCTCCGAACAGCTCGATCTTCTCGAAGCCGATCGCCGCGAAAAACTCGACAAGCTCACCAAAGCCACCGACCGCCTCCGCGACAAATTCGGCTTCGACTCCGTCCACTTCGGCGCCTCCTTGCGCCGCGACGACCAATAAATCGAAGTCCCTCACAAATTGGCCGCCTTCAGTGATAAAACAATCGTGTGCTCCTCCGCGGCTGCATCCGATTCTTCCTCTTCTACGACGTGGGAGAAGCCTTTGATCTCGACAAGCTTCGAGGCTTGCTCGGCTCCCGTGGCGGCTCAACCAAACCAGACTTTCCCCGCCGCACCCCGGAGTATGTGCGCTTCGAGAATCCTCCAATCGCGGAGCCCTGCGAGCCGCTCACTCTTCGCAGCGGCGAAAAAGTCGTCTGCTCGATTAAATATTACGAATACGCGATCGTAGAGGTGCAACTCGAAACCCCCTTTGAAGGCGAGTGGGATGCTCTCCTTGCGAAGGCATCCCATTGGATGGACTCACCGGATATCGAGCCCGAAGGTCGCGCGGTGGTGGCCAGGCATCTTCAAAGAATCGCCCCCGCAGTCATCAAGCCCAGGGAAGAGTGGTTCCATGAAAACTACTTGGTAGCCGATCTTCACGAAATCCAGGAACAGCCAGGTGCGCTTCTCACTGCGGACAAACTTCTATCTTCCTATGGAGAACAAATCGCTCAGCTAATCCGCGGTGAGCAGACTCTCCTTGCGCGCGCCACGGCGGAACGCATGCTCCAGGGCAGCCTTTCTTATTACCCGACAGACTTGCTGGTCGTTGGTTCTTCCGCCGCCTTCGTTTACGATCGCCCGGAAGAAGCCGTCTGGACCATTCAAATTCTCGAATACGCCAAAATGCAACTGCTCGAGTTTCGTTACTACGACAATTTCATGACTCGCGTGCTTTCCGATGTTTACAACACCCTCGATCGAAAAAATACTTTCTTGCTCTCGCGATGGACGCTTCCCCGCGAAGCCAATCGCTTGAACACCATCCGCTTGGACGTTATGGAGCTCACCGAGAGGATCGACAATGCCATCAAGTTTGTTAGCGACACGTTCTACGCGCTCGCCTACCGCCTGGCCGCTTCCCGTGTGGGTGTTCCGGAATATCGCGACCTGGTAGAAAAAAAGTTGGACACTGCACGCGAACTATACGACTTCATGGTTTCTCAATTCAACGAAGCCCGCCTTTTCCTGCTCGAAGCTGCCATCACCATCCTCTGCCTGCTCGACGTCCTCCTCCTCTTAAGAGGCAGGTAGCTCGCTCTCGAAGGATGCCGATCCTGACATTCCTATTTTTGTCGCTCTGGCTGTGCGTCGCTAACTCCGCATACGTCAGATAATCGGAAAGATACAAGCTTTCCGCGAACTCATCTAATGCACCTTCGCACAATCTTGCCTATACTGACTCCGTCATGAGCGCTTCCGCCCCAAGCACATCCGGCTCCCCGCCTCGTCCCGCCTCGTCGGGCGGACTCCGAACCTTCTGGCAACGTGTCAGCGAAGGCCGCGCTGTCGAAGACCTCTGGTCGCAATTCGCAGCAGACGCCCGCTCCAGCTACGGTTTCTATGGCAAGGACGTGGATTGGGAGGAAATCGGCAAACTCCCGCGTTGGAAACGCTTCTTCCACATCGCCAGTCAATTCTTTTGGGCGTTGTTGAACAAGCTCACGCCCGCGCGCCGCGTACTTCTCCTCGTCGCACTTGCTCTTCTTCTGGTTTCGGGCGTCAAGATTCACTATGGCAATAACTTTGCTCTCGACCTGAATTTCGAATTTTTCGCGGCGCTCCTTTTCCTTCTCCTCCTCTCCCTCGAACTTGCCGACAAGGTCGTCATGAAGCGCGATCTGGAAATCGCTCGCGAAATTCAGGCCTGGCTGGTTCCTTCCGTTCCTCCGGCCATTCGCAATGCCGAAGTCGCTTTTCACACCCGGCCGCAAAACTCCGTCGCCGGCGATTACTACGACGCCTTCTATCCCAATTCCACTCCGGAAGAAGGCGGCAAGCTCATGCTGGTCATGGCGGACGTAGCCGGAAAAAGCGTTCCCGCTGCGCTTCTGATGGCCACGCTGCAAGCCAGCCTTCATACTATCGCTCCTGATGGGCTCTCCCTCACCGATCTGATGGAACGCCTGAATCGCTACGCCTGCGCGCACAGCCTGGACGGAAGCCGTTTCACCACCGCGGTCGTAGCCGAGTTCGACCCAACCACGCAACGGCTGTCCTACGTAAACGCCGGCCACAACTCGCCTGTCGTTCGCCGCTCCGATGGCTCTATCGCCCGCATGCAATCCAGTGGACTGCCCCTCGGCATCGTGCGCGAAGCGAATTTCCCTGCCGCATCTGTGCAACTCGGCCGCGGCGACACTCTCATCCTCTTCACCGACGGCGTCGTCGAAGCCTTCGACGGCGCAGGCCAGGAATACAGCGACGCGCGCTGGGTCAACGTAATCCGCAGCATGCCGCCACTCGCCGCCCAGGAATCCCTCCACTTCCTCATGCGCGACGTCGAAAAATTCGTCGGCTCCACGCGGCAGTCCGATGACATCACGCTACTTGTTCTTTGCTGCAAGTAACCTTCCCGCCCTACTGGAATCCCATAGGTAGCTTCTACACCCGCCCGCAGGTGCATAATCAGTCCGTGACTCCTCGCGAACTCGCCAATTCGGTTTGTGAAACGCTGCAGCGTAATGGCCATCAAGCGCTGTTGGTGGGTGGCTGTGTCCGCGATATTGTGCTGAAGCGCGAACCCGCCGATTACGACGTCACCACCGACGCCACTCCGGATCAGGTAATGCGCATCTTCCCGGAAAGCCTGGCAGTAGGAGCGAAATTTGGCGTCGTTTTGGTTCCTCGGCAAGGCCAAAAAGTTGAGGTGGCCACGTTTCGCTCGGACCTCTCCTATTCAGACGGGCGTCATCCCGATCAGGTTGTTTACGCCTCTTCCGCGCAGGAAGATGTGCAGCGCCGCGACTTCACCATCAATGGTCTCCTCATGCGGCATGACACCGGTGAAGTTCTCGATTTCGTCGGCGGTCAGAAGGATCTGCAGGCCCATCTTGTCCGCGCCATCGGCGACCCTGATCGCCGCTTCACAGAAGACAAACTCCGCATGCTTCGCGCGGTTCGCTTCGCCGCGCGCTTCGGCTATGCCATCGAACCTGCCACTCTTACCGCAATCCGCAAACACGCTTCCGAAATTCACGTGGTCTCCGCCGAGCGCATCCGCGAAGAACTTAGCAAACTCCTCACCGAAGGCGCTGCCCGCTGGGGATTCGAACTTCTTGATGAAACCGGCCTGCTTCGTCAACTTCTTCCGGAGATCGTCGCAATGAAGGGCGTTCCCCAGCCGCCCCAATATCATCCGGAAGGTGACGTCTGGGTCCATACGCTGATGATGCTCGAAGGGCTTCCTCGAGGAGTTTCCTCCACGCTAGCCTGGGGCGTCGCACTCCACGACGTTGGCAAGCCACCAACCTTCCGCCCCGCCTCCATGACAGGTGATCGTATCCGCTTCGATGGCCATGTCGACGTGGGTGTCCCTATGGCTGCTGAAATCTGCCGCCGGCTCCGTTTTTCCAATGACGACACCGACCAAATCTGCGCTTTGGTTGGAAATCACATGAAGTTCAAAGACGTGGCCCAGATGCGCGAATCAACTCTGAAGCGCTTCGTGCGCCTTGCCCGCTTCCCGGAACACCTCGAACTTCACCGCCTGGACTGCACCGCCAGCCACGGCAACCTAACCGCCTATGAAACAGTCCAACAATTTCTGGCTACCACCCCTGCAGAGGCTATCCGGCCTCCTCGTCTACTTACGGGCAACGACTTGCTAAGAATGGGGTATGTGCCAGGCCCCGAGTTTCAGAAGATCTTGACTGCAGTGGAGGATGGCCAGATGGAGGGTGCTTTCGCATCCAAAGAGGAGGCCCTGACGTTCGTTAAACGTAGCTATCCTCGCGGCGCCGCCCGCCGTAAAGAAGGATAGCGGTTTCGGTATGAAAATTTTATGCTGAATGATTTCAATGCGTTACGGAGAGTATTGCAAATAATCAGGACTTATGCAAAAATCTTAGCTAATCACACTAATATTTTGTGCATAAGGATTTGCAGAGTTGGAAACTTTTTTCCCTTCCCTGCATCTAACGTGCTACGGCGGCTTTTTCGGCCGGCCGTTGAAAGGTTACTATGGCTGATAAAAAACAACATGTTGTCCCGGAGACTCTGGCTATTTTGCCTGTGCGGGACACAGTTCTATTCCCAGGCGCCGTTCTCCCGCTAACTGTAGGGCGCGAAAGCTCTTTGGCACTGGTGAACTCGCTGACAGGCGATGAGAAATTACTAGGGGTCGTTGCCCAGCTAGATCCCCGCGTTGAAGACCCAGCCGCTGCCGATCTCCACAAAGTGGGAACACTGGCGAAAGTCCACAAGACCGTCAAAATGCCGAACGGCAACGTCGTCGTCTTCCTGGAAGGGCTGCAGCGCATTCGCATCGTCGAGCTTCTCGGCCTACGCCCGTTTCTCCGCGCCATCGTGGAGTCGGAGCCGGACATCGTCGGCGATCAGGACAATGAGCTCGAAGCTCTTGAGCGCAACGCCCAGGATCTTTTCCGCGATGTGGTAAGCCGTTCGCCGCAACTTTCCGACGATTTGCAGAACGTCGCGCTGAACATTGACGATCCCTCGCGTCTTTCCGATTTCATCGCAGGCACTTTGCCGAGCCTTTCCACGCTGCTGCGTCAGGAGTTGATCGAGACTTCCAACGTCCGCAAACGTCTGGAAATGCTGATTCGCGAACTCTCGAAAGAACTCGAGGTCCTCGAGCTCCGCAGCAAAATCAACGAGCAGGTTCAGGAGCAGGTCAGCCAGAACCAGCGTGAATATTTGCTTCGCGAGCAAATGAAGGCGATCCAGAAGGAACTCGGTGAAATCGACGACGCGCAACAGGAAATCGACGAATTGCGCAAAAAGGTCGACGAAGCCGGCATGACCGCGGAAGCCAAGAAAGAGTGCGACCGCGAACTCAAGCGCCTCGCAAAAATGACTCCTGCCTCTGCGGAGTACATGGTTTCGCGCACCTATCTCGAATGGATGACTTCCCTGCCTTGGAGCAAGTCTTCCGGCAGCACGGAAATCGACATTCCGAGGGCGCACGAAATCCTGGACGAAGATCACTACGATCTGCAGAAGGTCAAGGAGCGCATCCTCGACTATCTCGCGGTAAAAAAACTGCAACCCGGCATGAAGGGCCCGATTCTCTGCTTCGTCGGGCCTCCGGGGGTTGGCAAAACCTCGCTCGGCAAATCCATCGCTCGCGCACTAGGACGTAAATTCGTCCGTATCGCGTTGGGCGGTATGCACGATGAAGCCGAAATCCGCGGTCATCGTCGTACTTATATCGGAGCGCTGCCCGGCCAGATTATTCAGGGCCTGAAGCGCGCCGAAACCAACGACCCCGTCTGCATGCTGGACGAAGTCGACAAACTCGGCCGCGATTTCCGCGGCGATCCGTCTTCCGCGTTGATGGAAGTCCTGGACCCGGAGCAGAACAGCTCGTTCCGCGATCATTATCTGGACGTGCCGTTCGACCTCTCCAAGGTCACGTTCATCGCCACCGCCAACTGGATGGATCCCATCCCAGAACCACTGCGCGACCGCATGGAGATCATCGAACTTCCCGGCTACACCGGTGAAGAAAAGATCCACATTGCGCACAAGTACCTGATCCCCAAGCAAGCGACTGAGCACGGGATCAAGCAAGGCGAGCAGCTCGAATTCACGGACGAAGGCTTGCGCGAAATCATTCATAGCTACACGCGTGAAGCTGGCGTGCGCAATCTCGAGCGTGAGATCGCCACTCTCGTTCGCAAACAGGCGCGGCGCATTGCGGAGGGCAAGACCGAAAAAATGATGGTCACCCCCGAAGTCGTCCGCGAATTCCTGGGCGTGCCGAAATACCGTACCGAACGCGAAGTCGAAGAGCGCGTCAAGAAACCCGGCGTCGCTGTCGGCCTGGTTTGGACCCCAGTCGGCGGAGACATCGTCTTCATCGAAGCCAGCCGTATGCGCGGAGGTAAGCAGTTCACGATGACCGGCCACCTCGGCGAAGTCATGCAGGAATCGATGACCGCCGCGTTGACCTGGACTCGCGCCAACGCCGAACGCTATGGCATCGATCCGGACTTCTTCCGCAAGCAGGACATCCATATCCACGTGCCCTCGGGCGCGGTGCCCAAGGATGGCCCTTCTGCAGGAGCCGCGATGGTCACAGCGCTGGTCAGCATGCTCACCAACCGTCCGGTGAAAAATCGCCTGGCGATGACCGGCGAAATGACGCTCTCCGGCGTCGTCCTGCCGATCGGTGGCGTGAAGGAGAAAGTCCTCGGCGCCAAACGCGCGGGCATCACCCACGTCCTTCTGCCGGCAGACAATGAGCCGAACGCGGTAGCGGATCTTCCGCCAGACATTCTCGGCGACATGAAGATCACTTACGTCCATACGCTCGACGAAGTTCTTGAGCAGGCTTTGGAAAAGGAACCCGTCGCTCCAGTAGCTCCCGAGCCGGAACCTAAGCAACCTGGCGTTGGCGACACTCCACGCGCCATCCACTGAGGAACTCCAGGACAGCCCGTCAAACTAACCTAATTAATCAGAGCCCGGTCTTAAAGGCCGGGCTCTTTTTTTCGCACCGGCTCCCATTGCCCTTTGGTACAAAGGCAAACTCCTCAAGTGCTGCTACCATGTGATTCAGTGATGGTTACCCCTTCCAAAGGAAAAATCCCCGGCGCGGACGCTCCGGGCCTCCTCGCTGAAAAACTCAGCGATGCCCTCCTTAGCGAAAGAGTCGTACCCCGATTCGTCGATTCCTACGTCATCGAACACGGCCGCTACGGGCTGCAGGTCCACGCGGGTCTCTATCGCGATCTCCTGACTCTGCTGCAACGCGAAGCGCTCATAGCCGTCTCCGTAACCGCGCTCGACCTTGCAAATCGCGGAGAGCTCTTCCCCACAAGCAAAAAACCATTGCCCCTCAAGCGCAAAGAAGCCGCGGAATTCCGCAAGAAATTCGTTTCCGCACTGACGCGCAAGCACCGCTGGAATGCCGGGCAGGCTCTGGAGTTTCAGAGTGATCTTCAGATGTATGAGGACATTCTAGCGCGAGCCGCCTCGCCGCGCCGCAGTCGAAAACCTTTCGAGGCAGCCAATCATCCCTTCGTGGACCGCTGCGCGTTTCTTCTCGACTCTTCTTTCCTTGAAAAGGCTCGCTTGGCGGCCAGCCACGCACTCACAGACCTCGAGACACTTACCGCCAACACCGCTGCCAAATCCATTTCCGCCTGAAACCCCGGAACTGACGCCTAATTTGCCCGCTCTACTTGAACGGCGGTTCCGTACGCCAGCACCTCCGTCACTCCCTCCATCACCTCATTTGCGTCATAGCGCATGCCGATGATCGCGTTGGCCCCGTGTTGCGCTGCATGCTGCAGCAGCAATTCGTACGCTTCTTCGCGTGCCTTTTCGCAGAGTTCCGTCAACACGGTGATGTTTCCCCCGATGATCGTCTGGATGCTCGCCGCAAGATTTCCTAACACGCTTCGCGATCGCACAGTGATTCCCCGCACGATCCCGAAATTCCGTAGCACCCGGTATCCGTTCAGCTCATTCCCCGAGGTCACCATCGAACTGTCCACGCGTCCGTTCATCGTTCTCTACCTCCTCTTTCCGCTATTCGTCCACCTGTTTACCGCTGCGATTCTACCTCTGTACTACCTCACTCGGCACTTGCACCGCTCTGTTATTCTAGAACTTACGTGGAAACCCTATTTGATATTTTGGCGGTTTTGCAGATCGCTGCAGGACTCTATCTGCTCTGGCAGGGCATCCAGTGGCTTATCTACGTGCACCGGAGGCTGAAGACCGACCCGGGTTTTTACGCTCCCCGGACCGCAGTCCTCTGCCCTTGCCGCGGCATCGAGCCGGGCCTCGAGCGCAATCTTGTCTCGCTTACCGAATTCAATCATCAGAATTACGAAATTTTTTTCGTGCTCGCATCCGAAGCGGATCCTGCTTTCGGCCTCGTGAAACGCGTAGCCGCATCATCACGCGTAAAAGCCAGCGTCATCCTGGCTGGCAAGCCTCAGAATTGCAGCGAAAAGGTCAACAATCTGCGCATCGCCATTGAGCAACTCCCGCCAGAATTTGAGGTCCTGGTCTTCGTGGATTCCGACGGACGTCCCGGCAAGTCCTGGCTGCACCATATGGTCGCGCCGCTCAGCGATTCCCGTATTGGTGCCACAACCACCATGCGGTGGTTTATCCCGAATGGCAGCGACCTTCCAACCGCACTCCTCGCCGCCTGGAATGCCGGGGTGGTCGGCATGCTCGGGCCTCAACCCAACAATTTTTGTTGGGGCGGAGGCACCGCCGTTCGCCGACCAATCTTCGAGCAGATCGGTATGCTGGACGTTTGGCAACATGCCTTCAGCGACGACTATTCGCTTACCCTCACGCTCGAGCGCGCCCGCCGGCCTGTTGTTTTCCTGCCGGAGTGTTTGACACCCTCTTTTGTGCAGACCGACTTTGCCGGATTGTTGGAATTTACGAATCGCCAGGTAAGTATTACCCGTGCCTATCGTCCGCAGATGTGGGCTACCGCGTTTGCCACCCACGCCCTTTATTGCGTGACGATTCTCCTGGGCATCCTTTTGGCTCTGACTTTGACGTTCGCCTCTCGCCCGGCATTTCATGTGACCTCGCTGCTAGTGTTACCCCTACTTCTAGCAGCCATTCGTGGCGCCCTGCGCGTCATCGGAGTCACGGATGCCATGCCGGCCTTCCGTACGCAAATCATGGGGCAATCTTGGATTTACATTCTAGTCACATTATTCGTTCCTTTTTTATACGCAGCGAACTTTGTGTCCTCTCTCTTTGGTCGCAAAATCACATGGCGCGGAATCCAATACGAGTTGATCTCTCCAGAAGAAACCCGAGTTCTCACCCCATAAGCCTGTGGATAATCTCAAGTCGAGAAAAAAAGTCCAGGCACTACGCAATTTCTACTCCTCGAGTACTGTCTTTACCTCATGGATAACGCCTAAGTGCTTGAAAACCGGTCACTGTAAAAAATGCTAGTTCTGGCACTGAGCATGCAACCCACAACGCCGTCAGGTGTAGCTTTCGCAAGCTTTAGATGGGGACTCCTTCTCAGTTACCCTTCTGTGGTGCTGTAAGTCTTGGGCATCTTTGGGGTAATCCGGCCTGACCCAGTCCGAACCCTGTCCGCTTGCCCGGTCAACGCCGGTCGGCCTCCTTACGAGGTCAACGAAAGACTAAAAAATCCACAGGAAGGCTTCGTTCCCACCACGAGGCACGAACGGAGGAGTGCACGTGAAGTTGATCCGCAGAAGTGTTGCCTCAACAACGCATGTCCAACCGAAGTGCTCTGCAAGCAGTGTTTATCTCTTCTACGAAAAAGCGTCCGGAACGGCTCACTTTCATGTCGATGCCGGACCGGACGGCGAACTCCCTCTCGATCACGCCGCAGGTTTGCTCGCCATGCATTGCATGGTGCGGGGACAATCACCGGCTGATTACATGATCATGGTTCCGGCTGCCCCGGAAAACCTTAACCGCTTGGCCGAACGCGCGCACAAAATTCTGGAAGCGGGAAACAGCGTCAAGAACGCAGTTCGCTTGACCCGCCGTGAAGAAGAAGTGCTCGGTGGCATCCTTCGGAGCCTGGCCAACAAGGAAATCGCTAGCGAACTGAATCTCTCCGAACGCACCGTGAAATTCCACGTTTCTTCCCTGCTCGCAAAATATAAAGTGCGCAGCAGGATGGAATTGATGCGCGAAGCTTCGCGGAATTCGCTGAAATCCGTTACCCTTGCTGCGCCTTCGGCGGAAATTCACCAGTTTGCGCCGCACAGCATGCCGTACAAGAAGCCGATGAGCACCGGGAAAATTCTGCCGCTTTCTCGCAGGATGATGGCCTAAGACAAAACCAAGCAGAGCCCGCGAAGAAATTTTGTGGGCTCTCTAGAAATAAAAAACCGCCGCTCCATCCGATTGGGGCGGCGGTGTTGTTTTTCGTGTCCAGGCACTCTTGGGGTTGAGGGAGTTTTTACTCCTATACAGACACTGTCTGTGGTCTTGGGTTTCTTGGTCTTGCTTTCTCTTTTGGAGGCGGGGCTTTTTACCCTGAGCGCCTGCTGCGACGAACAGCCCCGGCGTTAGGCAGCTGCTTCATCGGGCTTTCGCGTCTTTTGCGTCCCGGTGCTCTTTGCCGGGACGCCCCTGAAACGCTCACTTCTTGGCAGCGGCGTAGAGTTCCGCGGCTTTATCCCAGTTGACCACGTTCCACCACGCGTCAATGTAATCGGGTCGCCGGTTCTGATATTTCAAATAGTAGGCGTGTTCCCAGACGTCAATGCCAATGACCGCTTTTCCGCCGGCCATGTATTGCGTGTCCTGGTTCGCCGTAGAATCGATAGCCAGCTTGCCGTCCTTCACTAACAGCCAGGCCCACCCAGAGCCGAAGCGGCCGACACCCGCGGCTTTTAGCTTTTCCTTAAAGCCGTCAAAATTGCCAAAGCTGGAATTGATCGCGGCCGCCAGTTCGCCCTTGGGTTCGCCGCCTCCGCCCTTCTTCATGAGCTGCCAAAAGAGCGAGTGATTCCAGTGGCCGCCGCCATTGTTGCGCACCGCCGTGCGGATGTTCTCCGGCACGGCATCGAGATTCTTCATCAGATCGTCGATGGATTTGGACTGCAAGTCCGGATGGCCTTCGAGCGCCTTATTGAGGTTGGTTACGTAAGCGCCGTGATGCTTGTCGTGATGGATTTCCATCGTTTTTGCATCGATGTAGGGCTCCAGCGCGTCATTCGGGTACGGCAAGGGCGGAACAGTAAAAGCCATGGGTTTATCCTCCGAGTTTAAATGCGACGTTACGTGAAAATCTGATTCCGGTTTAGTTTCAGCATGGAGCAATCCGGAGCCCGCTTTTCCGGCTCCGATCAGGCCAGCGCCGAAAATTCCGCTGCTCACTAGAAACTTGCGGCGATCCATGAGATCTCCTCAGCTCGGTGCGCGCCAAGGCTTGCGTGCGGATTATAGCTCCCCATACAGGCGTTGCTCAACTTTTCCCGGACTCTTACAGCCGCCGACAGTCCCCGCAGGAATTGTAGGGCCCCCCCGCACGTTGAGCCATCCGGTGTTCATTGGATGCGAGACAGCGCCCATTGGGCAGATTCCGCGATGGAGATTTCGACGTGATTCGCGAGGCTTTGTAGCAACTCTTCGACACGCGCATGTGTCTGCGAAGTTCGCTCGATCTTCGCATTGCCCAGCGCGATGCACGCGTTGCGCACCAGGCCGCGCCACTTAGCGCGTTTCATCGCGCTGCCACGGAAGGCTTCGCGGAATTCTTCTTGAGTAAGACCGGCGAGCCATTCAAGATGTGGCAGGAAGAGCGATTCGCCGGAAGGAGTTTGCCGAGGCTTAAAATCCGATAACTCGGTTGCCGGCGCTTTGCGATTGTGGGGACACACATCCTGGCAAATGTCGCAGCCGTAAACGTTATTGCCAATAGCTTCGCGAAATTCCAGCGGGATGCTGCCGCGCAGCTCGATCGTGAGATAGGAAATGCAGCGCCGCGCGTCCATCACGTAAGGCTCGACGAGCGCGTTCGTTGGGCACGCGTCCAGGCATTTGCGGCAGCTGCCGCACAGATCAGGCGGCGCCTCAGCGGGTGCGAGGGAAGACTCAAGCTCAAGAGAAGTGAGAATCACGCCGAGAAAAAACCACGAGCCAAGGGATTGATTGAGCAGTAGCGTGTTTTTGCCAAGCCAGCCGAGCCCGGCGTATTTTGCGAATACGCGCTCCGCGACCGGACCAGTATCGGCATAAGCGCGCGCCGTAAAGGGCTCGGACACTTTTTCGCGAAGAGCACCGAGCAGCCCATTCAACCTTTCGCAAAGGACTTCGTGATAATCGCGCCCCCAGGCATAGCGGGAAATCCACCCGCGAGGCCCATCCGAATCCTGGCTAGCCACCGCTAGCGTGGAGTAGGGATACGTAGTTTGGTAGTTGAGAGCGCAAACAATAACGCTGCGAACCCCATCCAGCGCAGTTTCAGGATCACGCCGCCGCGGATCCTCTAGATATTTCATTTCCCCGGAATAGCCGCGCGCCAGCCACTCGTCAAACTTACCCAACTCCTCAAATTTTTCAGCCCGCACCACGCCACAAAGCGAGAAGCCCAACTTGCGGGCCTGCTGAACGATCCATGGTGTAAGGGGCGGCGACGGCATGCCTTCGATTGTGCCGCAGCGGGGCGAAAGTGGCGAGTGCTACTTGCTTCTGCTATTTCTTTGGCGCGGCTCCTTCGGGATTTGCTTTGATCGTAACTTCGACTTCCGCACCTTTTTTGAGACTTACCGAGTTGCCTAGTCATCCTGTAATGTGTTTTCGACTCGAATCTCCTTGTAGAGTTCATCGGCCCCTTTAATGTCAATCTGCGCCTTTTCCATTTGACTAGCGACGATTGGGGGATGATTTTTTCAACGGTCCCGGGGAGGGTCACGGTTGCTTGGCCTACCGGGGAATCTTCTTCCGGGCGCTTGTGGTTCATCGAATCCTCCATCCCATTTTTCGAAAAGCTAACCGATTTAATTCCAGAAACACTGGGGACCACTGCTCGTTGTGTTTTACTCCAGCAGAACGAAGTCTTCACCCATCACCGCCGATTCCACCGCCTTCACCAACGCTTCACCGACCCCTGATTTGGCGACGTACGCTCGGACCCCAATCTTCTTCGCTTCCGCAACGAATCGCCGGTCGGCATTTGACGACAGGATTACAATCGCCGCTTCGGAGAGACTCGTTCTGATCTCCCGGGCGGCTTCAAAACCATTCACGACCGGCATTGTCACGTTTAAAACCACTACGTCAGGTTTCAACTTCTTCGCGGCCTCAATTGTCTGAGCACCGTCCGTAGCTTCGCCGCAAACCTCAAGATGCGGATGCGCTTCCAACGTAGAGCGCACTATCTTTCTGATAACCTGGTGGTCATCGGCAATCAGAACGCGAACCCTTCGGCCCAGTTGTTCGACCCGCGTCCCAGATGGAGACATAGCGTAAATTCAAGCTTATATAACGACGAGCACATGCGAGTGCCTCCAGTTACCGTGTATCTCATTTTCCTTGATGCCTTATAAGTTGAGCGCTTCAGCTTGCGTTATTCCGGGTAATCCCCTTAGGCTCTCCGCGTGCCTCCTGCTTCAACGCAAGGTTTACTTTTCTATTTACATTATCTAATTTCCTTAGTAATTATCTTAGTGAGAGGTCGGGCACTTGCCATACTCGGATAGCGACAGCTTGGCAGCTTCTTACAAATTCGCTCTCTCTCCGCGCCCTGGCGATACCGCGGCCTAATTTCCTTGGAATCCGCGCCTGCACGTTTTACGTAACCCCTTTTGAATCCGCACAGACGCAAAAAACGCGATTTTGCCCGGCCCGAATTATTTCCTAGTTACTCCATTCCCCCGACCGAGTAACGAATTGTAAAGTCCGCCTCCGTGGCCTTGTTTAGCCAAATGATGACTTTCCCGAGAGATAGTTGTTTCAAGAGTAAATAGGTCTCGGATGCGTAACTTACTGTATGACGCTTAATGCATCTTACTTGTAGGAACTCTTGCCACGTAAATCGCAGCATGCGATCTTTGGTGCAGGCAAGCCAATGAACGTCGTTAACCACTATCGCAAATCCTCAAATCTGATCGTTGGAGTGGTGTTTCTCTTTGCAGTTTTGGTCGTTGGACTCGTAGCGTTCTTAGTGTAAGCGCCGCGAGCAAGCCTCACTCCTCGGAACAATTCGTATTGAGCCTGGCCCGATTTCTTTCCCTTTTTGATCCTAATATTTCAGACCCAATTCTAGACGTGCCTTCTCCGAAGCGTTTATGTTGGGTTTAGGTTGGGAATGCAAGCCTTAGGCCAGAAGATTTTGCAGACGTCTGGCCCGCGCTCATCCATCTTGCCGGGATGGGCCGGAATGGAAAAACGTTTGTTGCTCTCATGTTCATAAGTTGGGGATTCTCGAGTCGTAGAATGATAAACGCCGGACTGTGCGGCGCATGGCTAGCGGCGTGGCTTTTGTTGGCGATGCCATCGCGAGCGGGGACCAGTTTCGAGGAAGAGCAAACGGCGGCAGCGGCCGATTCCCTGTCGGGAAGCGTGGTGGATCAGACCGGATCGGTGATTGCGGGCGCGACGCTGAGCCTGCTGGGAACCGCGGATGCGGCGGTTGCCGTGACCAAGACCGATAAGAGTGGCGCGTTCAACTTCGAAAAAATTCCCGCCGGCAAGTATCGATTGCGAGTGGAGGCCACAGGCTTCAAGCAAACCGAAATGGATGTGGTTGCCGGCGCGAAAGGTGCGCAGCCTCTGCGCATCGTGCTGGCAATTCCGACGTTGAGCGAAACGGTGAGCGTGAAGGTGGAAGAATCCGCAGTGCAGGTGTCGCAAGAGGTCGCGGAAAACCAGAACGCCAACAATATCGACCGGGACGCGCTGGACCGCGTGCCGGTGTTCGATCAGGACTACGTCACGCTGCTCTCGCGATTCCTGGATGACGACACCGTGGCAACCAGCGGAGTTTCGCTGGTAGTGGACGGGGTGGAATCGAATGGCCCGGGCGTTTCTCCCTCGGGCGTGCAGGAAGTGAGAATCAACCAGAATCCTTACTCCAGCAGATTTGCGCGGCCCGGGCGGGCGCGGCTGGAGATCATTACCAAACCGGGGACGCCGCAATTCCACGGAACGGTGAATTTTCTGGTGCGCAATGCGGTCTTTGACGCGCGAAATGCGTTCGCGGCGACCAAGCCGGCCGAGAGCCGTTATTTTTCCGAGGGATCGCTGACCGGTCCGCTGGGGCGGAACAAGCAGAACAGCTTTCTGCTGACGATGGAGCAGGACGACGACAATGTGGAAGCCATTGTGTTTGCGAACGGCCCGGGCAATAGCCTGATTCGAGACAGCGTTCCGGCGCCGACGCGGCACTTTTTCACTTCGCTGCGCGCTTATCACGATTTCACCAACGGGGACCAATTGTGGATCGCCTATTCCTACGAAAGCGAATCGCAGAAAAATCAGGGCGTGGGTGGGACCGTGTTGCGCGAAGCGGGGTACACGTTTTACAGCATCGAGCACGAAGTAAACGTAAGCTACCGGCACATTTTTTCGCCACGATGGGTGAATCAACTGCGATTCCTGGTGGGGCACAACGACGAACCGATATTCAGTGCGACGAACGCGCCGCAGGTGATCGTAGAAGGATATTTTACCGGAGGGGGAGCGCAGGCGGACTCGAAGCGGACGGAAGCGCACGTGGACGGAACAGAGTTCGTGACCTACTCGAACGGGAAGCACGTGCTGGTGTTCGGTGTGGACGTGCCGGATATCAGCCGGCGCGGCGCAGACGATTTTACGAATTTTCTGGGTACCTACACGTTCAGCAACATCAATACCTATCGAGCGAACAGGCCTTCGGCGTTTCTGGTGCAGCGCGGGAACGGCCGCGCGGTGTTTTGGGAGCGAACGGCAGCGGGATTTATCGAGGATACGGTGCGGTTGAAGCCGAACCTCTCGATTTCGCTGGGGATGCGCTACTACTACCAAAATTATTTCAATAACGACACCAATAATTTTGCGCCGCGATTCGGAATCGCGCTGTCCCCTTCAAAGAACAGCAAGACGGTGCTGCGCGGGGGAGCGGGGATTTTCTACGATCGGTCTGGGCCGCGGCCGATTGCGGATCTGCTACATTTCAGCAGCGGGGGGCTGGAGAGATTTTTTCTGCCGGTGATACCCGGAGGTTTCGTGCCCTACCCGGTAACGCCGGCGGACCTTGTTGGAGTGCCGACAAGCGTTGTGACCCTAGATCCGCGGACGCGGATTCCATATATCTTTCAGTACAGCTTCGGGATCGAACGGCAGGTGACCGCGAAGAGCACGTTTAGCGCGACGTATGTAGGTTCGCGGGGAATCGATATGTTTCGCTCGCGGGACGTCAATGCTCCATTGCCTCCCGACTATTTGGCGCGCTCCGATGTGCAGGTCGGGCAGGTGCGGCAGATGGAATCCGAGGGCTACCAAAAGACAAATTCATTGGAGCTGACGTTTCGCGGGAAGCCCACAAAATTCTTCTCGGGGCAAGTGCAGTACACACTGGGCAAGACCTACAACAATACGAGCGGGATCAAATATTTCCCGGGGAACAGCAATTTTCCGTGGCTGGATTGGGCGCGATCGGACAACGACCGGCGCCACAAGTTTAATTTATTGGGGGCATTTGCGCCGACGGATTTATTTTCGTTGGGTGTGGCGCTGCAGGCTTTTTCGGGAAAGCCGGTGAATGTGACGACCGGGCTGGACAGCAACGGCGACGGGATTTTCAACGACCGGCCGCTGAATGGGCTTGCGCCGCGAAATTCGCTACACGGGCCGGGGCTGTTGAATTTGGATTTGAATGTGGAGCACGACTTCCATCTCAAGAGCGAAAAAAAAGGCGGACCAACGCTGACGCTGGCGCTGAATGCGTTTAATGTGCTTAATCATGTGAATGACGTAACCTACGTCGGGGTATTGGGAAGCCCGAATTTCGGCAGGGCGGTGCTGGCAAACCCTGGACGGCGGTTGCAACTGAATCTGGAGTTTAAGTTTTAGGCCTCGTCGGGGGAATCTGTGGGTGACTGGTACGTCTCGAATAGCGGCCCGCACATCAGCCCGTGCACGCGGCGAAGACAATGCCGGATAGCAGAGCCGCCCTTTCTATTTCCGTAGCCAGTTTTTCTTTTCACCCGTTTGCCTCTCCCAGACTGAAAGGCGGCAAATGCTCAAGATTGCGGTCGATCGATTCGAGCGCACCCCAAGTTTGACCGCTCTGGTGGATTAAGCAGACGCAGCGCTGTTCGGGAAGCCGCCGCATGGTTAGGCGATCCGTGTGATTCGTCCGTCTTCTTCGACTTTCCATTCTCCTAGGAGGGGTGGGCCGAGAAGATCCATCCCGTGGTCGTGGAACAACCGACGAAGTTCATCAATCGACAGGGCCTCATGGACGTATGGCTTGCCGTTATACTTGCCTAACTCGCGGAAGAACTCCTCCATCTTGCCTGCGGGTTGGTACACATTAATAATCTTGCCCGAATGGCAGTCGAGACCGAGAATGCGGGCCGGCTTCCCGCTCACGCAGGTCCACACGTGAGGAACCTTGCGCGGTATGAAAACGGACTCACCGGCCCCCACGCGAAATCGCTTATCACCAACCTCAAATTTAAACTCGCCATCAATGACGTAG
>Ga0209526_10000177_pt1 | contig 38974 bp, 40 predicted proteins | sample JacPinW_OM2H0_M1_FD_188566 | JGI IMG/M metagenome (GOLD analysis project Ga0209526, IMG submission 188566) | Forest soil microbial communities from Algoma, Ontario, Canada - Jack Pine, Ontario site 1_JW_OM2H0_M1 (SPAdes) (version 2) | ecosystem: Environmental > Terrestrial > Soil > Boreal... | reverse complement strand
CCCCATCGCCAACAGCACGCTCTTCAATCAAGACGGATCGGCGGTAGGCGGCGCGGGCTCGTTTGATTCGACGTCGACTTCCAACAGGGAAATCCAGTTTGCGCTGAAGCTGATCTTTTAATTGTGCCACGAACAAAAGGGAGGCTCGATGCAGCCGATCGTTTTGCGTAACTGTACGACTGAAGCTTCGAGTGGTAACGCTGTTTCGCCGGTGCAACTCGGTCGCTTGCGCTACACGGGCATAGCAGGATAGTCCACACCAGGGCTGTACCGAATGATTTACAATCTTGACAGTTGCTGTAGCTCCGACGATACTTGCGCGGCTGTCAACTGGCAACTCAATGAAGAAGCCAACGGTAAAGAAAGTCTCTGCGAAAAAGACTGCGAATTCGCGCTCTGGCAAGCGCACGATTTCTAGGCCGGCTGGGCCGCCTGGGGCCAAGGCTTCCGCCACGCGGGACGCTGATGGAAAGCTTTCCTTCAACCACGCCATGATCTACGTGAAAGACGTGGAGCAGGGATTCCGCTTCTACCACGACCTGCTGGGATTCAAGCTCATCGAAGACTTCCGCTATGAGGGTACGCCAGTATATGCTCGGCTGCGCGCGCCGGGCGGCGACGGGACCATCGCCCTGCATCAGGCGGGTTCAGGCGCCTCGGTATCAAGCGATGGCGTGCGCCTGTACTTCGAAGTCCGCGACCTCGACGATTTCTGCCGTAAGCTCCAGCAAAAGGGCTTCTACATCACCCAACTGCCCCGCACCATGCCGTGGGGCTGGCGTCTTGCTTATCTCAATGATCCCGACGGTCACGAGATCAGCTTGTATTGGGCAGGCGAAAACCGCATGAAGAAAGCCGTAAGGAAGGCCGCAAGAAAAGCCGCGAGGACTTGAAATTCAGTCTCGGAGTTCGTCTAACGACTGGTATCAGCGTGAACAGCTGGGGAGTGAAGACGATTCCGGGAATATTTCTCGTGCGCCTGGCCCAACCCTCGACCGAAAATGGGAAGAACCAAAACTCCTCTGTACGTCGACCGCAATCTAGATGATGCCCCGTGGTCGAAGGCCGCGATCTTTAGGAACTTCAAGAGACTGCATCTCCGCTCCCGACGCAGCGCTACTGAACGTGGCAATCGACAATTCGGATTTGTGCCTGAAGCGTTCGTGATGGCGCGACCCGCCGGCGCGTGAAAGCGCGGGGTAGGTCCACTTGGAGGTGCTATTTCCTAGATCGCGGGTTGAACTAAGGTGTTTGCGCGACGAGCGCTACGCCCGTCATGATTGGCATTCACTCTTTCTGATCGATTGAAAATCCACAGCACTGTCGGGTTCGCCGCAAACGCCAGCAGCTTCATTCAAACGCCCCTCAAGAGTGACCCGGTACCACTGCTGCCCCCCCTCGCACTACCGGGACTATTCGGCAGGCGAGCCCAGAAGGCTGCATCTATTGGTGCTGCTTGCTGATTCGTTGCATACTGCGACAGCTTCAATGGGAAGCTACGAGATGACTACTTGAACGGCGATATCTTCTATTTGTTGAAGGAGCCGCAGACCGGTAGTGATCGACACAGTGGAGGACGGGGTACAACGCTCTAAGCGACTGCCCGCGGCGCTCCCTGATCGAACCGAGGGTGGTTTTCACAACCCTTGGCTATCATGTAGACTCTCTCACATTGGCTGGGATAAGAACTCAGCCTGTTCAAATTCGAAGCAGTTTGCGTAAGTTTCCCCCGAGGATTGCTTCTTTCTCGGCGTCACTTAGGAACGGCGCACCGAGGATCAAGTTCACGCTGTCGGGCCAGTCAAAGGGCATGTCGGTCCCATAAACGACCTGACTGGCGCCGACTTCCGCCACCAGATGTCGCAAGCCCTCTTCTGAAAGAATAATCGAATCGACAAGGAGTTCCCGCTTGAAATATTCGCTCGGGCGTTTCTTGTTCGCACAATTCGCGTTACCCCGCACCTCGCATGCTACATTCGATCTCCCGAAGTAGGACGGCAGGAAGCCGCCTGCGTGAGCCCCACAGATTTTCAGTGCGGGAAAGCGATCCAGCGTCCCCTCGAAAATCAGGTGGGAGAAGAAGACGGTAGTTTCCAACGGATTTCCGATGATATTACCCAGATCCCCCTTCCCGCGTAATCCACCGTCCCGGACGATGTTCTCAGCGTTCTCGGGATGCATGAAAACCAAGACACCAAGCTCCTCCGCCTTGGCCCAGAAGGGGTCAAACTTGGGCGATGACAAGGGCTCACCATCCACGTGACCGCCGATTGCCGCGCCGCGCATCCCTAACTGCTTGACGGCTTCCTCCAACTGTTCGGCAGCCAAATCGGGATGCTGCAGGGCAACCGACGTCAGGGCGACAAATCGTTCCGGGTGGGCGGCACACCACGCCGCGAGTTTTTCATTTTGAACCATGACGATCTGCCGCGCGAGGTCACGATCTGCCGCGTACCACCAAAACCGATTGATACTTAGGACCTGAACATCGATTCCTCGTTCGTCGAGCGCGCGCAATCGCTCTGGCCCCAGGAGGAACTGGGCCCCAGGTGGCTGATTGTTGACATTGCGAGCCAGATTCGTATTCTTGACGACGTCCGAGACCTCCGGCACGACGCAGTGAGCATGAACATCTATCACCTTTACGCGTCGGCCTCCGACCGACACTTCCCGGCGTGTTGCGGGCGTGGCCTGGGGACGTTGGAGGCCGACATTCAAGAAACCGCGGCCGGCAACGAACATTCCGGCCGTGGCGCCCGCCACACTTTTTAAGAAATGCCTCCGATTCGGCACAGTCTCCTCCTTTGTCCCGCGATCTTGGAACGCTTTTCTCCAGACAACGTCCCTCGCTTCAATTACTCCCCCCTGCGGGATCGATTTATCGTTCGATCCCCGCCAGGAAGAGGGCGTGAAAAATCTACCGTTCACCCCGACAATCTTCGCGGTGGTTGAACGCGGTAAGTAGACCTCCGCCCGGGCTAGAAGTCAATGAACCAGCCGCCACACCACACAAAGTCCGGTCCCTCATCGGTGGTAAGTCACAGCCCAACGCACTACGGATGAGCCGCGTAGTATTGCTCTGGACTCAAATCCGTCACGAGTGGATCACCAGCAACGATTCAACAGGGTGATTCTCAATGTTTGCTTTGTTTCTCCGTCTACCGTCAGCGTGCGCGTACCACAGCCCCGACGCAAGGGGGCCCTTGGCGATACGAGCCGGCTGACAGAGGTCTCTGGGTTACCTGGTACCACCTGTCGGATAACGGCCGCGACGCCTAGTGTCGACGGCCCAAGCGCGACGAAAAGGGTAAGAATCGAGGAGACTTGGCGGCTTCAGTACCACACCGATCACTCGGTACTTGTACTTTCTAATCCCCGCGTTTGATGTAGGCCGATTGCATACCGAAAATGGACTTGGAGGTTGCTCCTACCACGAATTCGCCTGGACAATCGGCGCCGATTCCGTGACGGTTCAACCTGTCAAGAAGAGGAGAGTTTTCGGAGAGCAGGACGAACGACCGCCGCGATTGGTGAGACGACGAGCAGAAGCCAATCTCCGGGTGAAGCACCGGAAGGCTTCCTGAAGTGTCGCCATGGCTCCAAGAGGAGCATGGAAGGTAAAGGGCGTAGCGCTACTTCGGTCGAACCTTCGTTCGAGAACCTGGTTTGCGCTGACGGTAATTTTCGAATCAGCGCAAAACGCCAGCCCTCCGTTTCAGGCTGAGTCAGCACACTAGCCATAGTTCGCGATTGCGCCCTCGATTGGATTTTACTGGACACAATAAACAGAGGTTTTGTCACCCGCCCTGGCCCGGCTTTCGTCCGCATTCACCTCATACCCTGCTCGGCACGTATACCGTCCGTCTATGAAGGCCGCAGGCCTAACCTTTGCGATGCGTGGGCCGCATCCGATCAGGCAGCCAAGCAGACAGACTAGCAGCACGTAAGCGTACATGAGCTTCATTGGCCCTCCGCTGCGGTAATAAATGGGGCGGGATCGCCGACAAGCTCGTGATGATTGATTGTTTTGCGGCATTTGTTAAGTCCTTGCCCATGCACTTCCCAAATTTTTTTCATTTTCCTCGGAGAGCAAACCCGTAAGCAGCTGTCCGAACTTAGTCGGCAGCGCAGTTTGTCGTAGAGGGAGCTGGCAGAATTAGCGGATCTGCCCCGCAACTGCATAGGCGGCATCGAGTGCAGCGAGTGAAACGCAACGCTGCTCAACGTCTTCAAGCCTCTTTTGGCGGCGCCGGGAGACGGCACGAGGCCAGTGATTGAGCCCGTCAATTTTCCCTACGGAACGTTGGGACAGGCGCCACAGAAACAGAGGCAAGATCGCTGCCAATGTGGCTTTGGTCGAAACAAAGGACTTTGGCGCACCGTTCTGTTCAGTCGCTCGATCGATTGCGCTCTCTGAGGCAATGTGTTACCCATAAATGATTAAGGCTGAATGTAGTAATGGGGATGCTGTGATGCGCAAAAAGTCGGTCCGGCTTAGGCTGCGTCCTGCTCGAGCCAGTATTGTTGGGGTAGACGACTCAAGACATTTTGGCCTCGGATCCGGCCATCTGCGGGTGATCGAGGGCGACGAGTACTTCCACAGGGCAATGGATTTTTCGTATAAATCCGGAATCCTGGCTCTAAGTTCGAATGACGACGGCCGCGAGAGTAGCGGCCCAAAATTCGTCGCTAATATCGTTCATCGAGGGGAACAATAAAATCCGGGCGCTTCCGCAGGATGGTTCTCACCGAGGCTCGCAGGACGCATCCGCTGTGGGTGACCGGGCATGGCTTAAACCGGCGCTGGCGATCCTGGAGAACTGCCGATCATTACGGGTTACACTTCAACAGCTGAGCTCCGCACGCTTTCACAACTTGTTCAGACCTTCGGTTAACTCGATGGACGTTCCCCAGGTGTCAGTGAGCTCTGCGCTGGCATAGCCCTTGTGACGCCTCCTACTATAGGTCTGGTTGAATTTCACACCGTTTGCTTCCAGTCTCTTGCAGAATTGCTCAAGATTCTTCACCTCGAAGCCGATGTGGTCGAGCGCTCGTCCTTTGGTTGGCACAGGTGAATCAGGGGATTTTGAAAACTTCAGTTCCACTCCCGGAATGTTGCCGGCCCTGACAGGGTTGGACACGTTGGGAACGGGGTCCATAAATGATTTAGCGCCAAACATTTGAGCGTACCAGGCTTGTATTTCTTCCAAGGAGGATTCGGCTACAAAGAAGTGGATGTGGTCGGTTGCGATCGGTCCGGTAAGGGGCGATGCTGCCCGCACGGCTGGCGTGCCTATTGCCGCAGTGCTTCTTGCCGAATCTAGAATCTCGACCTTCAGACCGTCGGGAGAGTACACGTTACCCCATGACGACCCTTGATATTCTGGTGTTCTGGTTCCCGCAGTGGGATCCATTTTCACGCCTGCGGCCCTCAACTTCGCTACGAACCGTTCGCCGTTCGGCACGTGGAACCCAATGTGATCCACGGTTGTTCCGACCGTACCGCCCGAAGGCTCGCCCTTGCTCAAAAAAATAAGGACACCAGGGAATTTGATGACATCGGTCCCGTCGACTTCGATAGGACTACCGCCCATGAGCATCCAGAACTGCTTGGCAGCTTCGGCGTCCCGCACAATCGTATACCATTGGCCCATCGCCACGCCCACGTCGTTCGGAGCAAGTACCTGCGCCTGCGATGCAACTAGATGCCACAGCACGATAAGACTCAAAACGGAAACGAACCTTTTCATGAACCGCTCCTGGTATCTTAAGGTCGGTGGAATCGAAATCACCTTTGAAGCGCACCGAGAATACGCCCCTGCTTTTCGAAATCCAAGGGACTAAGGTGCTAGCTGAGTGTCTTGGCTGCTCGTGTCTTAACACAACGACGAGATCCGCTTGGCCCATTGGTCGAAGCGGGTGCAGCCGGAAATGGCGTGGGCTGGCTCTCTCAAGCGGCGTTTCCCGAATTGCCAGAGGGGGTTGTTGCTCGCCAAAATCATAGCCAGCTGTGAATTCAGCAGTCGCGCGCCGAGGCCTGTAACCAGCGTAAAGACCGAAACTTACGTCGTTGCGCCAGCCGAGTCGAGCTGACAGGTAGGTTTCTGTCATGACGTAACTACTGCCTATACTGTATTGCGGTTTAGCGATCTAGCCCTTAGGGTACACCCGGGCGAAGCCAAATCGCATCGGGAGGCGTAATGCACCCATGCAGCTAGCACCGCGGACTGCCAGAAACGGCGCGCGCCGCAAGGCGCAGGATTGCGCGCGTAGCGGGCCGCTGCAGGCTACAGCATTTTCCCTGCGTGTGGGCCTGCCCCTCATCGCTGCCCTTTGTTTTTTCGGTTTCGATGCTGGCATTGCTCGTTCCGTGCCGAACCGCAGTGCGCCCACGAATCCCCGCCTCGATGCGAATCAATTGGTAAAGGAAGTGGTCCAGCACGAACTCCAGGCTCAAGCCGAAGATCAAAGTCTCTGGAAATATCGGGTGGTCCGGGAGAAAAACAGCAAGAGAGAACTCCTCGAAGTCATTGAGACGCGGCGTGGCACGATCGAACGCCTCCTCGGCGTCGATGGTCATGCTCTGAGCCCGAAGGAACGCGCCATCGAAGATCGTCGCATCGAAAGGCTCCTGGGCGATCCCGAGCAATTCCAGAAGAACCAGAAGAGTCGCAATGAGGATGCCGAAAAAGGGAAAAATCTATTGAAAATGTTGCCGGCCGCCTTCCTTTACCAGTATGACGGTACACAGAGTGATCTCCTAAAGCTAAAGTTCAGTCCGAATCCCGGTTTCCATCCTACCGGACGCGAGAGCGAGATTTTCCATCACATGGAAGGAACGATGCTGGTTGCTCCTTACCCAAGACGACTAGCCGGGCTGGACGGCCGCCTGACGGGCGAAGTGAAGTTTATGGGTGGATTGCTTGGACATTTGGACAAAGGGGGCACGTTTTCCGTACGGCAGAAGGACGTGGGTTCAGGACACTGGGAAATGACGCAGCTGCAAGTCCAGATGAACGGCAAGGTAGTGCTCTTTAAAACCATCACCGTTCGCGAAAGCGAGGTGTATACAAATTTCCAGCCGGTTCCGAAAAGCACCACGCCCGAGAAAGCGGCTGAGCTCCTTAAGAAAGACACAGCCAGCTAACTGCCTCGTCTGTCGAAGCAGAAGCATAGAAAAGTGCGCGCTTTAGAATCGGCGAACGACGGGCAAGACGCGGTTGCCCACGATACCCGTTTCTGAGCTGCCCGCGAAGTAGTCGAAATTTGGCTGGAATTTCCCCAGTCGCTAGTCGAGAGGTTCTATCTTGGCAATGATCCCAGCATGAACCAGCGGCACCCAAATTCTTTCCGGCGCTTCCGAGTCGTCAACCTTGATATCGCGCATCTCGCCTCCGAGCGTCGGCAGGAGATATTCCCTCCACTCGCCTGTTTTAGGGTTTAGCCGGTAGACGTAATCCGTGCTCATTCCTCCGGACCAAGTGTCCCCCTTCTTATCGCCTGCAGCACGATACAAGCCACTCCATGGCGTCGGCGGCCGCCATTCCTTAATCTCCTTCGTTTGGGGGTCGAACATGCCCAGCTGCCCGGCAATCCACTCGCCGAACCAGAAGTGGCCCGCAGAATCGATAGAACCCCGACGTGGGAAGGCGCTGGGAGTGGGCGTCGGGTATAGGGTCACTTGCCCCGTCTTGTGGTCAAGCACTGCGATATTGCTTCCCTCTATGTCGCAGTAGATGGGGTCCCCATTTGACCCCACAGCGCTTCCGTACATTTTGTGGGTCTTTTCTGTCGTCGCGAAGTTCTCATCGACACCGAAGTAAAAAACACGATTGGGGCCATTGTATTTCGAGCTGCCGGGAGGAAAAGCATTAAAGACTTGAACCTCGCCTGTCTTAGGATCTAGCTCAAACATTTTGCTACTGTTAAAGTTGTTGAACCAGACCATCCCATTGGGTGCGACGTTGCCCTGCGAGCAGCCGGCGTGTTCGTCGTTATATTCCGCCGGAGCGCTCCATGTCTGAAACTTTTCAGTTTTTACGTCGAACATAGTCGCAGAGCAGCCCTGGGCACCCCTGGGTAGCCATGGATTTCCCTGTTCATCCAGTTCTATGGTCAAGGCAGACGCAGGCAGACCTGGTTTGAGTGTGGGCAGCGTCCATTCCTTGAATTTCCCAGTGCGTGGATCCAGCCTGCCCATCTGGGGACCCTGAAAATCGTCGTACCAAACCATGCCCTCTCGGTCAATGGCTACATCGTGGGGCGAACTTCCCGGGCGAGGTATTTCGTACTCCGTTATAATAACTTTTGTATCCGCTCCTCGGGGCCGCGAAAATGTCTTCAGCTCATACGGCCACGTTACCCTGCCACCACTCAAGTTGATCGAGCTTAGATACTTGGCTAGCTCGGGGTCCACGGGATACTCTTTAGGGGGATGGGTGGGGGCCAAAGGGTGGTTGAACGTACTACCTGATCCCCAATAATTCTGCATTCTAGGTAAGGCGGAAAGCCAACCTTCGGCATCATAGGTGCTCCGCGCTACTCTGTCGAGTGAGTGACATTGGTCGCAGTGAAACAGAGCTCTCTTTTGTTTTTCGTTTCCTGGAACGCTCATCATCCACTCTGCACCGGTCAACTGCGATGCGAGATCCTTTGTCTTCACGAGCTTGATATCGGCACGCGCTGTCTTGTTGGATTCAATCTCAGCGGCAGCCTGCCCAGCGAGTTCGTACCCGACCGCTCTGACGGCCAGAGTATACTTGCCTGGCTCGAGCTTGCTTGGCGGAAACGCGTAACGGCCTTGATCGTCGCTGATTACCGTAACTGTCACGTTCCCTCCGGCGGGCTTGGCCGTGACCAGCACTCCTTCCATGCGTCCTTCAGAGTCTGATGTCACCGCACCGGTCAATGCCGCGATAGGCTGACGATTGGAGGCTGCAGCTAGCACGCCGGCAAGAGTAATGCCTATGACCAGCAAGTAAGATCCCTTCATCGACATACCACCCTCCGCTCGGAGCTCTTGGGATCTCGTCGTAGCTGGAGTTTTCATTTGAGCTTCCGGTTGGAACTAAAGCTTATGCCAGCCGGCCCGTCTGGTCAAGGTTCATAAACGGAGTTCATAAACGGAGTTCGGGAATTCGTAATCGAAGAGCTTTCAGCCAATTGAACGAAGTAAACAGGCGCAGAATGCTGTGAATTGACATTAATTCTGGATCATGGTTTAAGAGTCCGAGATTAGAGCAACCCCGTTGCGGTGAGCCCCGATAGGGAGGGGTCTTGATCTCGTGAAGGCCAGACGCCGATCGTGCGAAGGTTGAAGTTCGGCGGCAGCCCGAACCGAAAGAAGATACCAATGGCAGTTCCGCTTCCGACTGCAAAGCGTATCGGAGACACGAAATACTCATTGACTTCGACGCGGAAACTGATCGGCTGCTTCTTTTCTCTCGCCGTGCCGATCGCGTTATGGTTCGCGCCCCTTCCTCTCGGTCCGACGGCAACGCATGCGCTCGCGATTTCCTCCTTCATGGTCATTGCCTGGATCATAGAGATCATTCCTTACGCCCTGTCAGGGTTGATCGGCTGCTTCCTGTTCTGGGAGCTGAAGGTTGTCCGATTCGAGACCGCCTTCAGCGGCTTTGCGGATCAAACCCCTTGGTTTCTGTTTTGTGTTTCTCTGATCGGAATGATGGCGACAAAATCTGGCTTAGCGCGCCGGTTGGCGTATCTGGTCTTGCGGCGCGTAGGAACCAGTTACTCGCGTCTTCTGCTCGGCTTGATTCTATCGTCGTTTATGTTGACGTTCCTCGTGCCCTCGGGAATCGCCTGCCTCATCATCATGGCTGCGGTGGCCCTCGGATTGATGGAGGTGTTCGGAGCGGGCCGGGGAAGCAACATCGGGCGAGGGATCTTCGTCACGTTGACGTACACGGCCGGCATGTTCGACAAGATTGTCATGGCGGGCGCCTCCTCGCTTCTCGCACGAGGGCTAATCCAGAGGACAACCAACGTCGAGATCTACTGGAGTCTGTGGCTGCTGGCTTTCTTTCCTGTCGCGGCAGTTGTGATTTTGGTCATGTGGCGGTTGGTGGTTTGGCTTTATCCGCCGGAGAAGGAAGCGGTCGACGGCGGGCGAGCATTTCTCGACAGCGAATTGAAGAAAATGGGCCCGTGGACGGGAACCGAAAAGAAGGCGCTGTATTTGCTACTCCTTGCTATCGCCTTATGGAGCACCGACTTGCTTCACCATATTTCTCCGGCGGTCATCGGCATCGGCGTCGGTCTTGTTGCCGCCATTCCCCAGCTTGGGATCCTTGACGAAGAGGACCTGAAACGGGTCAACTACCTGCCGGTGTTCTTTGCGGCCGCTGCGATTTCCATGGGCGAAGTTCTGATGGAGACCAAAGCGCTTCAGACAATGACCGGTGTCATGTTCGCCTGGATGCGACCGTTGATCACCAACGTTTACTCGGTCGCGTTGGTACCGTATTGGACTGGATTTATCTACCACATCTTCCTGGGAAGCGAACTCTCGATGCTAGCCACGTCGATGCCGGCACTGTTGGACTTTGCCAAATCGAACGATCTCCCTGTATTGCCTATCGGTTTGGTCTGGGCGTTCGCCGCGGGCGGGAAGATCTTCGTGTACCAGTCGGGCGTAATGGTCGCTGGCCATTCCTATGGATACTTCGACGGACGAGACTTGTTTCGAGTCGGCCTGTGTTTGACGGCCGTGGAGTCACTCGTACTGCTTATATTGGTGCCGTTTTATTGGCCGTTGATCGGAATTCGGTAAATTCCTAACGATAGTCGGCGCACCCGGGCCAACACTCAGCTGCAGAATAGTTTCACCAGCGAGAGGGAAGGTGAAACGTGATCGTCGATTTCCAGCACCACTACATCCCGCCCGCGCTCGCTGCGCGTCACGGTGCGCGCCGAGGCCAAAAAGTGGTTCTCACCGAAGACGGGACGCCCAAGTTCACGATGCATGACCGGGTGTTCGACCTGGAGCAGCAAGGCCGCGACATGGAAGTCTCCGGCGTGGATCTCGCGGTGCTGTCTTGTCCGCTAGGATGGGATGCTTGCCTCGACGACTGTCGGCGAATCAACGACGAATTTGCCGCATTGCAGCGCGAGCAAGGGGATCGTTTCGTAGGGCTCGCGCACGTACCGGTCCATGAGGGGGGTAGCGCCATTGTTGAATTGGACCGCTCCGTCACACAGCTTGGTCTCCGCGGCGTGACAATCATGGCGCAAGTTAAGGGCGCACCTCTCGACGCTCCCGCCTTTCGGGATTTCTTTGCCAAGTGTGTCGAGCTTGATATCCCGATTTTCGTGCATCCGGCCCTTATGCCGCACGGCTACGCCCACGCCATGGATTATGATTTGATCCGCATCATCGGACGGGAGCTCGATCTTTCGCTTGCCGTGACTCGGCTCATCGCAGGCGGTGTACTTGAGACAGTTCCCAACCTCAAGCTCGTCATAGCCCACTTCGGCGGCGGCATCGCCGCCATTAAGGAGCGTTTGGTGAACAAAGCCTATCGCTTTGGCACGAGGCTCCCGCGGCCTTTCGATGAGTACTTCGACCAGCTGTACTTCGACATGTCCGGGTTCGAGGGCGGCTCGGCTGCCCTCCACTGTGCCCTTACCGGGATCAAGCCGGAGCGTCTGGTGTTCGCCACAGATTATCCCCAGGACTTCACCGGGGTAGTCACCAATACGGGGAAAGGGCCCGCTCAAATTCGGGACTATATCGGAAGTGTTCGCGAGCTTCCGCTGTCGATGGCTGTCATCAATGCGATGCTGGGTGGCACAGCGGCGCAACTGCTAAAGCTTCCGAAATCGTAGCCCGGATACTATGGGTATGGCTGGCGCTCTCCCGCCGAGAAAGAAGAGCAGCATCGGAAAACTACCGTGGGCAAGGTTGAGCCGGTACCGGTATCGGTCGAGGTCCTGCGGACAGTCCGGCCATGAACACTACTGAATGCGGGCAGCCATGCAGCGACCTTCGGGGTCGAATTTCTCAGCGGACCTCATGCGCCACGGGCGCACCACCTCGCTTGCAAATGCGGTGCTCGTCAGCACTGGAGATGGCGGGCAGTAGGATTGTAGGACGCCGGGGATGCCAATAGCTTTCTACAGTTAGCATTTGCGCTTCCAAGCAGTTTAGGAAATTGCTATTCTTCACGTCAGTTTAGGAGTCATCCGGGGGAATACCGGTTATCACGCAGACGGGGGGAGGCAACCATGACCAAGCATGACGCAGCTCGCCGCGCATTCTTGGTCCGCGCGGCGGTTGGCGCTGGGGCTGTTGCGGGTGCGGGGCTCGTGCCTGACGCGTACACGCAGAATCGCGAGCGGCAGAAGGAAGCAAATGCCCCAACACCTGCCCACCACGCGAACGGCGATGAGCACGGTGCGTTCCTGAACCACGACGATGCTGCCACAATTGCGGCCTTCGCCGAGCGGATCATGCCAGGTGCGCCGGGCAAGCCGGGCGCGCAAGATGCGGGAGTGCTCAATTACATTGATCTGGCGCTGTCTGGTGCCTATGCCGATCTTCAGGACTTCTACCGACGCGGTCTCGCTCAGCTCGATGCGTACTGTCGCAAGACCTATAACGAGCCATTCCTGCGGCTCGGCGCCGTGCAACAGGACGAAGTGATCACGGCGCTCGACGAAGGCAAGGCAACCGAGTTCACGTGGCCCACGGCGCAAGGGTTCTTCGACACCGTCCGCACGCACACGATGGAAGGCATGTTCGCCGACCCGCTCTACGGCGGTAACAAGGACTTCGCAGGCTGGCGCCTGGTGGGATTCCCTGGCGCGCAAGCGATTTTCACGCCGACCGATCTGCAGAGCAGGCAAGCGTTCACCCGTGCGCCCATAATCGGCCTGCAACCACTGGCCAAAGGCCCCAGCGCGGAGAGGGCATGAACCATGGCGACCGAAAAGACTGATGTCGTCATCGTCGGTGTAGGCGCAGCTGGCGGGATACTGGCGGCCGAGCTCGGCAAAGCGGGCATGAAAGTCATTGGCCTGGAGCGCGGCCCGCGTCTTACCACCGCGGACTTCAGCCCGCACGACGAATTGCGCTATTTCCAGCGGCAGGAGCTGCGCCCGAACGTGAAGCGCCAGCCAGTGACTTGGAGGCCGAACGCGAGGGAGCGCGCGAACCTGCTCCCGATTCTGAATTACGGCAACCAGGCGGGCGGCGGCACCGTCCACTACGGCACGCTCTCGTGGCGCTTTCACGAGGACGACTTCCGCCCGCGGTCGCAGACAATGGAACGCTATGGAGCATCGGCGATCCCGGAAGACTCGTCGCTCGTCGATTGGCCGTTGACTTACGCCGATCTAGAGCCCTACTACGATCGCGCCGAATACGAGCTTGGCGTGTCCGGGAAGGCGGGCAATGTGCAGGGCCGCAAGATCGACGGCGGGAACCTCTTTGAAGCACCGCGCCGCCGCGAGTATCCTCTACCGCCATTGCTTGCGGATCAATCGGGCATCCTTTTCGAGGCGGGGGCCCGCAAGTTGGGTTACCACCCGTTTTCTTCGCCGCGCGCGATCCTCTCGCAGCCGTATCAGCAGAGACCGGGCTGCAGCTACTGCGGCTTTTGCCAGTCGTTCGGCTGCCACATCGGCGCGAAGTCGAGCATCCTTGTCACGAAGCTGCCTGAGGCCGATGCGACCGGCAATTTCAAGTTGCTCACCGGTACCATGTCCTACCGAGTGAACAGCGACAGCAGCGGGCGTGTGACCGGCGTGTCCTATTACGGTCCCGATGGCTCGGACAACACGATCGAGGCCGAGCTCGTCATTCTCTCTCCCTTCATCTACGACAACACGCGCCTGCTGCTGCTTTCAAAGACAACAAATTTCCCGAACGGTCTGGCCAACTCGAGCGGCCAGGTTGGGAGGCATCTGATGGCCCACATCGGGCCGAGGGTGTTCGCCGCGTTCGACGACCGGTTCGTGAACATCTACATGGGGCCGAGCGCACAGAAGCATAGTCTCGACGACTTCAACGCCGACAATTTCGACCACAGCGGCCTGGCCTTCATCCGTGGCGCGCAGATCTCGGTCACTCCCGCCGACTTGGAGGCCGGTCCGATCGGCACCGCCATGAGCATGAACCCACCGCCTGGCATCCCGCGGTGGGGCGCGGCGTATCGCGACTTCCTCGCGAAGTACTTCGCGCGGCACGCCGCGCTGGTCGCGCAGACCGAGAACCTGCCGTACGCTGACCAGACGATTGACCTCGATCCGAACGTGCGCGATCAGTGGGGCTTGCCGGCACCGCGGCTGACCTACAACTGGCGGCGACCGAACGAGCTTGCTCGCGTCGAGTTCTTGTTCAAGAAGTTGGAAGAGCTGGGACGCGCAATGGGTGCGACGCACGTGTGGCGGGCGCCCCTGGGTCCGGGCTCTCCGGGCGCGCATCATGAGGGTGGCACCCGCATGGGGAGTGATCCGAAGACTTCGGTGGTAAACCGCTACGGCCAGAGCTGGGACGTCCCGAACCTGTTCGTAATCGGCAGCTCGACCTACCCGTCAATGAGCGGGTTCAATCCGACGCTCACGATCCAGGCGCTCGCCTACATGAGCGCCGATGCGATCGTGACGCGCTACAAGAACAATCCCGGACCGCTCATATAGCGACCGCTTCCGACAAATAGCGTCCTGCCCGCGCGGGTGGCCCGCAACACGCCCTGTCAGATCTTGGGTGAACGCCCCCGGTTCGAGCGGACACCCACAGGCAGAATGGCGCGCAGGAACCGGCACAGGAAAGACCGGCGCAAGTAATAGTTAGACGTTTGCCCTGCCGCCCAGATGCATGATTAAGGTTACGACAAATACGACTAGGAAAAGAAAGAACAGGATTTTGGCAATTCCGGCGGCCGCGAATGCAATGCCTCCGAACCCAAGGAACCCGGCAATCAAAGCTATCACCAGCGCGACCAAAGCATAGTAAAGCATTTTCTTGTCCTCCTCCTGGACCGATTGAGAACTCAAAAAACTGTACGCCTTCTTTCGTTGTGGCCCCATACGATTAAATCTTTAGAATTGGGAAAAGGTTCCCGTATCCTCGATGAACCAGGGGAGGCGGCATGGAGCGCTACGCAGAACGCCCCACGATGTGAGCCAGCCGTAACCTTACGCGTTCCTAACTGGGCGAGTAGGCCGGATCACGGGGGGCGGCAAGCAAGAATGGCCGACGATACGGAATGCGAATGGAGAATAAGAAGGGCGACGAGAGCAAACGTAGCGCCATCCAGGTAGCTCGCCCGATTGCCGTCACGGCCGGCGGGCAACTCGGCCAGTACCGGCCGACCGACGAGGTCTGTCTGAGGCACTGAGTACCGCCGCGAATCATTGTCAGAAGCGCCGTTGAGGGGCCTAACAGACTATGCCGAAAAGGAATGCGAGGCGGGACCGGACCGGGGACGTGAACAAGATTAAGCACTCCCTATGGCACGGAGCATATTTGAGCTGCATACAGAGTTCCCTTGATCCATATACATGAAAGTACTAGTTGCACTTGTCCCCTGGTATCTCTACTATCTGCAAGCCCTGATGCTGTGATCCGGGCGAAATTTCTTCACGAGATCAGAGAGGGGTTAATCCCTGAAGCGCTGATCGGAGGAGATCATGAAATCACTTCGTATCCTGATCGCGGACGATCACGACCTTCTGCGGCGTGGTGTTAAGGAGTTGCTGCAATCGCATGCGGGATGGGAAGTGTGCGGGGAAGCCCACACTGGCCGCGAGGCGGTCGCACAGGCAGAACAGCTGAAACCGGATATTGCGATACTCGACATCAGCATGCCAGACCTGAACGGGGTGGATGCCGCGAAGAAGATTCGGAAAGCGTCACCTGACACGGAAGTCCTCATACTGTCGGTGCACTACTCTGATCAATTGATTCGGGACATTCTAGAGGCTGGAGTGCGAGGCTACATCGTGAAGTCTGATTCCGATCGCGACTTGATTATCGCTGTCGAAGCACTGGCGAACCACAAGCCCTTCTTTACGCCCAGGGCCACCGAGGTCATGCTGACGAATTTCAACGAGGGAAGGGCTCGTCCGGAGATTTCGGAGCCGATTCGAGAGCGACTCACAGCTCGCGAGCGAGAAATCGTTCAATTACTTGCGGAGGGGAAAAGCAGCAAGGAGGTTGCTTCTTGTCTCTGCATCAGTGTTAAAACCGCGGAGACCCATCGGGCCAATGTCATGCGCAAGCTGCAACTGCACGCCGTGAGTGAACTGGTGCGGTACGCAGTTCGCAATCAAATCATAGAGGCCTAACACGGAATAGTCTCTACGACCGCGTTCAACGGCAAGATCAGACCGTCGGGCGCTCCCGCCGGTCCTGCTTAGGGCGTTCGGCTGGTCAGATGTCTTGGATGATTTCTTCGAAACCATGGATATCCGAACCACATGCCACCGAAAAGAGAAAGCAGCAACCCTGTAGCGATTAGGGTCAGATCCATTGTTTCGGTCATTTTGTAAACCACGAGAAAAAAATCCCCGCAGATTCCCAAGGCCAATGGTGGCAGCGAGCAGAGGTAGCCACATGATAAAAACGTTCGGTTTCCTCTCCATGCTCGATGATCCGGTGGTAAGCCGCAGGAGTCAGCAGCAACACTGTGCTAATCGTCACGAGCGAAAGGCTGGCGAGATGGGCCCATTTGAGCCAAAGTGCTAGATTGCCAAATTGTTGCTGCAGTGTGATCGCGAATTGAAAACCCAACAACGCTTGATTTCCGGGGATAATCACGCGAGCTTCAGTGAGCACTTGGCGAATCTTGTCGTGCACAGGAGTGGGTCCTGCGGCCTGTTTTTTTTCATCTAACTTCATGGAGGCTCCCTTTGGTCCTGCGTTTTTCGCCGCCCGGCGGAGCAACAGCGGGCCATACCAAAATAAAAGTGCCAAGGATGCCATTGCCATCCCAAAAACTAGGCCCGTCGCTGCACCGTTGGTTTCTTCGGCCGGGATATAGAGGTTTGCCCCCAGACCGAGGGCGAAGGGGAAAAGAGCGATTTCCATTACTCGCGTCGCGAAGCAGTGAAGGCTGACAGAATCTTGCCCTTTCTCAGCCAGCTGATGGAACGCAGCCGGTGAAAGCAACAACACAAGGGTAACAAGCATCAGCATAAGGGCGATGAAATTGAAATCCTGCGAGCGTACAGAGAGCCGCTTAAACCCGTCCTGGAACGTCGCCGTGAACTCAAACCCTAGCAGAATCTCCGCACCGAGAACTAGGATGCGACTTTCGTCCAAGGCATTCTGGATTTTGTCTTTGAGCTTCGTCATGACCTGCTCTTGTCTCGGGCAACAAATGCGAGGCGCAAACATAACAGTCTCTCATCGGCCGCAATACTCGTATCAGTACCTTCATCTCTTGCGCAAGAGAAAGAGCGGGATCACCGTCAAAGTATTTTCCGTGAACAACTGCTGACGGCCGAGAATCGCAATTAAAAAAGCCAACGCAGTACGCGGTGCGGGAAATCAACGGCCTCCAGGGCTGATCCGGCAAATGCGCGGACAGAAGCGCCCCGGCGATAAATGAAAATCCCATCGAAAGCCGGCGGCCAGAGCCGACCATGCCAATGCCGCCGTTGGCCGACGAAGTTCCTCTTCCCCCTCGCGACGAATGGTCTCCTAGACCACGTGCGCGCCGATGGCAACCCGTTCCTCGACCTGCTTAAGCTCCGATTTGGTGGATATCGTACTCGCGACCAGTGATGAACCCGATTCTTTGCGCGTCTCATTCACCGCACGATCTCGCTAGACGGGCGAGATAATATCGGAAGGACCGACGGCTAATGTGGGTAAGAGTGCCAGAAATCACGATGATCCTTGAGTTGGATCGTGATCGCACGCAGCTGTAAGAGCAGACACGGTATCGTTACCAAGCGTCCCTTGGGCTCGCCGAACGATCGGATTGACGTGATTGGAATTCCGCGTACGCGGCAAAGCTTTGGCATTGGCGCCGGAAGCGGGGTCGATTTCCCGTAAATACGGCGAAGAGAAATATCGAACCGGAAAGCAAGGTCAGCATTCTCTCACATCGCGAATTCACCGTCGAAAACCGAGTCACCCCGTGTACCACAGAGCCAGGTTTAGCGGCCCTTCTTGTGTCCCTTCTCCTTGTGCTGCTTCATGACGGTTCTTGCCGCGACTTCCTTAGCGCGCCTCCCATAACGCCCTGATTTCTGGGCGCTCTCTTTGATATGTTCGTACTCTTGCTGTTCCTTCTCGCTTACACCACGAAGATGTTTTCCTTTTGGCATCTTCCTCTCCTGTTTACCGCCGAGACTTCATGAAACGCATTGCGGGCTGTGGCTCGACGACGATGCAACTAGAAGCATGACAGCAACAATCCAATCCCGGCTGTAGTCAGGACGAAATAAGGCTGTAGATAGCGGTCGCCGCCGCGCAGCCATGCGGTTGGTCACCGCATCGCACCAGGGATATCCGCAGGCGCTATTCCTTGGCGTGTGTCGCCGGCGCGAGTACCAGAACATGGAACGATTGCTACAGCGATCGCTTGATGGTCAAAAACTCTCCGAAAGTTTAACTTCAGTTAAGAAAGGGCATGCCAGATGAATCTGAATCAACCGGACCGGGTCTCCACCTATGCTCAAAAGATGATCGCGCAAGACAGCATGGTCACGCTTGAGGGGTCCCGTGCGGTCGGGTGTCGAGAAGACCAATGTCGAAGAGAATGCTGCGCCCATGACCGACGCTGACAAGGTCACGAGCGAGCTCACAGTCGCATCCCCAACACGATGACGAGTACCGTCCACACTTCACATCTCAATTGACAAGGAGAGACACATGACCGGGAACAAGAAAACCGCTGTATTTGGGATTTACACAACAGTAGCAGATGCGGACAGAGCGACCGATTCCCTGGTGAGCTCTGGGTTCTCCGCTTCCGACATCTCGGCACTTCTCCCAGAGAATCTCGGCTCCAAGCAGATCGGAACGGAAAAGGCCACGAAGGCACCAGAAGGTGCTGCCGCTGGAGCAGGTTCCGGCGCAGTTCTTGGCGGGACACTTGGTCTGTTAGCCGGGATCGGCGCTCTCGCAATTCCGGGCGTGGGTCCGCTGATCGCGGCGGGACCAATCGTGGCGGCTCTGGCAGGCATGGGCGTCGGAGGGGCCGTCGGAGGCTTCACCGGCGCACTGATCGGGTTGGGAATTCCCGAATACGAGGCCAAGCGATATGAAGGTCGCATTCAAAAGGGCGCGATCTTGCTGTCGGTTCACTGCGATACTTCTGACGAAATCAAGCGGGCAAAAGAAGTCATGAAGCGTACCGGAGCCGAAGATATTTCGTCGACCGGTGAGTCCTCTGCTGATTCTACAAAACCCGACGAGCAAGTTCGCCGCACCGCTATGTAAGATCAGAGGAGGAAGGGCAGTCCGAGCTTCCTCCTCGTTTTCTTCCGACACAGCCAATTTTAGGCTGCCGGGGGGATCATCACTGGATGAACCAGATCGTGCCTGAGCGTTTCCAACTGCGCGGCAGCGCATACGGCACCCAGGCGCCGACCAAAGGAGAGGCAACAAGACAAGAATGTCAGGCCGGGTCACAGAAGAAGAACAAATGACCACTGGTAGAGCTTGCACGTAGGGGCGGGCGGGAAAGCTCTTATGCTGTGCTGGACTGTTTGATCGTTGCGGGGGGTGTGTCCTAGAATGAACACGCTCTCAGGGGCGCAAGGACTACTGCGGATGCTAGATAGGCACGATTCGACGTTGAAGCACTGCTGACCGCAACAACAGCTTGATCGGATTTCAATGGACGAAATTCAACAGGAGAGCGATCAGACTCGTGGCGCCTTGAAATGCGAGACATACAGTTTTTCGCCGACTCCAGCTAGGTAGCATGATGTATTCCTTCTCTGCAACGGTTATTGTCTGCTAATGATTGGGGGACAATACTTTCTCTCACTCGAGTCTCCCCGCCCGCGAGTCGTTGGCTGACTCGGCCACGTCCCGCGGCGATCTACTACGGAGGAACACTATGAACTGGGATCAGGTGGAAGGGAAATGGAAGCAGTACAAAGGCAAAATCAAACAGAAGTGGGGAAAGCTGACCGATGATGACCTGGACGTGATTGATGGCAAGCGCCAAGTCCTCGTCGGGAAGATCCAGGAGCATTACGGTATTGCCAGGGAAGTGGCGGAAAAGCAAGCGGACGAGTTTGTGAAGTCCATGCAAGCCGAGGAAACAGAACAGGAAAAAGCGCAGCGGGCGGCACGCAGATAACTGCAAATTCACCAGATCACTTTAACCACATCCTTCCGGGCGAAACGAAGCGCTTCGTTCCAATTCGCTCTGGATAAACTAAGACGTTCTGTTGATTCGATTGGATTTCGCAGGGCAATTGAGGACACCTGCGGACACCTAAAGACTGCGATTCGGGCTTCTCGGGCACCTAAGCGCCACCAAGGTTGGCCTGAAAAGTCCGAATCGCCTAAGGTTTGATGCGTGGGAGTATTCCTGGCGCTCCCGCCTGAAAGCCACGCGGACCCTCTTCCTCAATGGCAACCGTCAACGGTCGGCTCCCCTTGAAAACCTCAACCGCTGTCTTACACGGTTTCTTTTGCTCGGCCTCCATATCGGCAAGATATTTGGACACGTATGCCTCACATTTGATGCGGGCTTTGTTGAAATCATGGTATCCGAGGCAGGTTGCCATCTGCACAGGCAGTTCGGCGAGTAGTTCGACAGATTGAACTCTCCATGCCATCGAATCGTCTGATTGTTTGGCCACTGGACAGGGGAAGAACAACAAGAGAATTCCCGCTCATTTGCGCCTTTTTCTTTCTCGCCGTGATCATTAGTTAATGGTACGAGACTTGTCTCACCGATGTTGGCACGGAGGGCTTCGCGAATCTTCGACGGCGAACTGGAAGCTGTCAAACCCAAGGTGCAGTACCTCGCCAGACATTACGCTCCCGTGCTCAAGGTCCCGCCCAAGACCGCGACAGTCCTGGAACCCTCGAGAAGAAGCAGGGAGTCTGAGGCTAAACCTCCCTTCTGGACTGATAACTTACGTCGGGAAATCCCTTGCCACCAGCTAACCCTTGCAAGCAGTTCGGATTACTCCCGGGAAATCCTATGTACGAGGTATAATCCTAGCTAAGTTTTCCATAATCGTCTGCTCACACGGATCATGAAATAGACTGCAGCTATGTTCGAATTTGTCCAAAAGTGAACAGAACTACGCGTTCATACCTTCTATCATCGTGTCTGTGAGACGAATGTTCTGAGGAGCGTCCTAGCTAAGGGGACGGAGCATTGCTTTAGATTTTTCCTTTGACGATGAACTCGTACGGGTGTCCAATGAGACCGGCTGCTCTACAATGACGCAGCAGGACGAACGGTGTGTTTAGACGCCAGATTTCAACAAACTCAAGCAGAATACCAATTTGAAGCCGTAGCGGTTGGGATAGGGAGTGGCTTTGCAAACTTTGTTGGCAATGCGAATGAGCACAATCAGGTGGGCCTTTCTCGGCGCGGTATTTGTATTTGGCCCGCCAATTTGCGTTGCCGCGCAATCCGCGGAGGTGAGGACTTCCGATGCGGCAGACACTCCGCGAATGGAAGCTGATCCATCTATGGCAATGCTTGATGCCGGCTTCCACGACCTCTATGTGTTAAATTTCCAGGGCGCCCGTGCCCAATTCCTCGCCTACCAGAAAATGCAGCCCGACGATCCACTTGGCAAAGCCGCCGAAGCGGCCAGCTATCTCTACGACGAATTTAATGACAAGGGCGTCTTCACGTCGGCATTTTTCTTGAATGATTCGAAGCTGCTTGGCGGAGTGGACGGGAGCCCATCGCAGAACCGCAACGAGCCGTTTCTTGGTGCGAACCATCAGGCACGCGAAATGGCCAAGCAGGTCTTGAAATCGAATCCTCGCGAACCTCACGCATTGCTGGTCCTTACCATGACCGACGGGATGGAATCCGACTACGACGCGTTCATCGAAAAGAAGCAACTCGCCAGCCTCAGCTTGATGCGTCAAGCTGAGGGAGAGGCCAACACCCTGCTCGCGATTGACCCCACGGCGCAGGATGCCTACCTCGCACTCGGCGCCAGCAACTACGTCATCGGTTGCCTGCCGGCGTATAAGCGGGTGTTTCTACGGTTTGGTGGAATTCACGGTGACAAAGCGCGCGGTATACAACAGATGCAACTAGCCGCGGAACACGGCCATTACCTACGGCCGTTCGCGAAGATCCTGCTGGCGCTAGCCTACGAGCGCGAGCATCAAATGGAACGTGCGCGTGCACTGCTTGCCGAGCTGACGGCGCAGTTTCCGGAAAATTCGCTGTTCGCTGGTGAACTGGCGCTCATCGAGCAACATCCCTCCCGCAAACAGTGAACCAGGCGCCCCGCTGATCGAGATCACCTCACATATTGCGCTTGACGTTGCTTAAGGAGTCAGAGGAATGCCGCGTTAGTTCCACTTTTCCAAAAGCAGCTCTCCAAGGTCTGGTCAGCTCAGGAATGGGGGAGCGATAGCGGTGAGAATTGCGCTAAGCGGGGACTGTGTATCAGAATAGGTTGCCGTACTCAATGGCCGGGGCTGATCCTGGGTGGCTTAGCGCTGGGGCGAGCATGGGACGGCCTTGGTTCTCCGGCCGATCTGTTCCCCGCGAATGTCCACTTGAATGATCGTCGCTTTCTCCGGATAGAACTGCTGATAAGGAAAATCGGTACCCAACATCAACAGCGTGTCGCAGTCCATCATGGCGCGATAGCCGGAGGAAAATCCAAGCAGACCCGTCATTCCGACGTCAAATGGATTGTCATACTCGATGAATCCTTGCCGCGGAGCGCGTGCACGATAGGTGCTTTCAACTTCCCCGCTAGCTCGATCAATTCGGTGTGGGCACCGGCGCACCCAGCACCGCCAAAGATGATGACCTTCCGTGACTCGTTAAGAAGGCCAGCGGCCTTGGCAATCTCTTCGTCGGAAGGTCGAATCGTCGTGCTAATCGCCGGGAAGTGAAGACGAGGTTTGGAATTGATTGGCTCGCGCAAGGCGACATCGCCGGGAAGCACGACAACCGCTACGCCAGGTTTGACGAGTGCTGTTTGGATTGCGATCTCCAAGACACGCGGCATCTGCTCCGCTTGGGAAATGAGTTCGCAGTAGTGACTGCATTCACGGAAAATGCTTTCTGGATGAGTCTCCTGGAAATACCGGCTTCCGATTTCATAACTCGGAATGTGGGCTGCAATGGCGAGGACGGGACACGACTGCGGTTGGCATCGTACAATCCATTAACTAAATGCAGGTTGCCGGGGCCACAGCTCCCGGCACACACCGTCAGCCATTGCTGCCACCCTCGTTGGCGGCAAGTGCCATCATCGGGTATCCACGGTTTTCAGTCAGCTCAGGGGTTGCCTCGCGCGAGTTTACCCTCAGTCGCCAGCCGAACTGGCAAAGCCTGACCTTGAGCAGCTCGATTTTCACAAACGTAGGTTCTGTCCGCTTCGCCTTGGACCCTGGCGTGGCGTATTGTGTGTTATCAGTTTTGTGATGACTTCCTAACGTGCTGACTGAGCTGAACGATGGCAGCGGCAGCGACAAGCCGCGCCGGTTGCGACTTGTCATTTTCCATCATGTTCTTCAACTGTGGCACAGCTCGGTGAACGCGCAACTTTGCGAGTGACTTGGCCGCAGCTGCGCGCACTGTCCAATGTTTGTCGTCAAGGGCGGCTGTGAGTTCATCAACTGTATGACGGCTGTCATCGGCCGCAAGCAACTGCGAGCATAGAGCCTGAACTGGTGCGGACGTTTCCTTAGCGAACTCCTCGAGCATCGAAACGCCCATCGCAAATGGACCGAGAAACGCCCCACTTATCTGGTTAATGCCGAGCAGCGCCAGTGCTTTCGGGTCATGCATCTCCAGTTTCGCCTCGTTCAACTTGCTCTTGATAAGACCGGGCTTAGTCTTGCGCTCTCCGTCAAGAATCTGGTAAAAAATGTCGCGCCCGCTGCGGTCGCCCATTTTCCAAAGTGCCTGAGCTGCCGCAAAGCTCACCGCCGCCGACTTGTCGTCCAGCGCACCCTTGAGCTTAGGAATCGCCGATCGAGCCTTGATATCGCCGAGCGATGTGGCCGCAAATACCCGAATATTCTCATCCTTGTCATCGAGCGCAGTTTCGATTAGCGTGACGGCTTTTGTATCTGAATCCAGGACCGTCAAGGCAGAGAGTGCGTCCGAGCGATCCCGAACGCTGTCTGAAGTAACCTTCTGGACCAACATTGTCCATGCGGCGGCAGGAAAGTTCAGATCCGGATGGATAGTAACCGCACTTTGCTTCGACTCGGCGGCCTCTTGATGGGAAGTTTGGTTGCCCGTGGGTGCCGGTGCAACCGTCGGCTGCTGGAGGCTCGGCGGTGAGGACCGAGCGTCGGGGGCGCGGCCGCTGTTTGACAGAGTGGGAAATATCAGTACGCCGAGAGCCGCCAAGAGTACAAAACAGTTCTTACTGGACATGCCTACCCCCGATTCTCCCCTGGTGACTTCGGCCAGACTTGGGGTCTTGCCGCCGTGTTGTAGCGCCACTCAATTTTCAGATGGCCCCATCTACAACACCATCGATCCGGCTACGGCGACCAACAGACTGTAGAGATCTATCCCTGTTAAAGCCGCCGCGCCCTCGTCGAGTGGCCATCGGTTCGAGCACGATGTGCCGCCAATTATGACAGGCCAAGCTAGCCTTGGGGGGTCGTTTGGTCCGACGTGGCCCAATGCGTTAATGGAACGGCCGCGCCAGGCAAGCTCACAACCTCTTCCCGGGGGAGCGTTGATTACTTACAAGAACTGCTCTCCATTTTCAGATCCGTGACTTTCATGTGTCCGTGTTCGGAGTCATTTTTCTTCAGGCCGCTGTCCACTGCTGCGGCCTTCGCGTCTTCCTTCAAGTTGTGCGCCTTGGCATGGGAAACGACGCCCGTAATGGTCACCTCATGGCCCACGTGGTTTGCAAGCTTCTCTTTGCTGCTTTGTATTTCCCATGTGCTTCCATCGTTACCTGTGAGCAAAAAGGCACCAGAGTCACTACCCTTGGCCAGGCAACCTGTGATTGTCCTTATGTCCGCTTTTGATTTCGGTGCACTGGTCGTACTCTGTGCAAGCCCCGACGAGGCACTGAAAGCGGCGAAAACTATATACAGCACAACAGTACTAATCTTAGTTCTCATGTCTCCTCCTGAGAGAGCGCCAACTCGAGAGTTCGAAGTTTTCAATCTCAAGCTGTGCGCGTGGATTGCAGCGTCTTGCTACTCATAATTATGCAGATCAGAAACGATACGAACACTACTGTGACGAAGTCGCCTTTTGATTCCGAACCTGTAATTCGTTCACTACCTGTTTTACGTTCGGAACTGACAACGCGACCTTCTCAGCGTGTGCACGCCTGAGTTGAGAGATCACCTCGCCGGTGAGGGTAACGACGCCATTCTTGACATCATACTTCACGCTCTTGTTGAGCTTGTTCTGAATCAGGGCAGCGTCGAGATTTTTTTCGATGCCTTTATCCAAATCCGAATTCACCGTCTTGGCATCACTCTCGGCGCCGGCGGGAATCACGGCAATTTCGTTCGCAACTACTTGCCCGTTAGCGATCGGCTTGGCAATCGACTCAGCTTGTGCTTTTTCAGCGGCCCCTGTTACGTGCCCACCCAAGGTCACAACCCCCTTATCACTATCCTGGTTTACTGAGACGTCCTTCAAGCCGGCCTGATCGAGCGAACTGCGGATGGCGCCCGAGACATCCGGCGACTTGGTCCGCGCACCTGTACAGCTACTCAAAGCAGCGCACACGACTAACACTAGCGCTGCCAAGCGAAATCTGACTGTGTTCATGTGCCACCTCCATAGGCGATTCTGCTAATTTAGGCCACCGAAGAACTAGAGGTCTAAGCACCCTTTGCTTGGGTGTATGCTTGCTCGACTACCTCAGCGGCGTCTGTCACATGCTCGGCCACGTCGTCAACGGCTCGCTTCGCTCGCCGAGTAAACTTCCGACCCGTGGCCATTGCTCCATCGACGGCGTCTTTTGCGCCTTCCGCGAGATAGTCACGCATTTCTTCGCCTGACTGTGGTGCGAACAGAACACCGAGCGCGGCGCCCACCCCGAACCCGATAGCAAAGCCAATAAATGTCTGTCGCCATCTACTTCTGCCCATCACATGCCTCCTGGTACGTCGTAAAAATCGCCTCAGCCGCCGCATCGTCAGACCAATCGGTCTTGGCCGCGAGGTCTCCCACAGTTCTTTCGGCAAATGTCAGAAATCATGACACCTTACAGCAACTTGAACGGTAGTCTGCTTAGGAAACGAAAGCCATACTAGGAAGCGTGTACAACAGGCACCATAGGAACGGTAGGCCGGGCCCGCCGAGGCAGGGTGAAACATGCAGTGTGTCATACTCCGACAACAGGTCTTCGGTCGAGAATCACTGCCGGAACCGTGCCCTTGCCGGTCCGCTACTTGTTCGGCCCCGCTATGTGGCACGAATGGTGACAGTTGATTAATTCGAAAATCGGTCCTCGCGATTGCTTACGTTTATCAGAGACCGGCTCTGCCACATTGGGCTGCCAGTGGGGCTCGATTACAAGGTGTCCGGTCGACGAACTACAGGGTCTCACGGGTAGCTAACTAGGGAGGATCCTGAGACTATATTGACCTGCTCGTAGGATCAGCGCACTTAGGGTTCAGCAATTTAGCCTATTTCCCTGGGGCCATGGTGCGGATTTTATATCTGGACTCATTTTTCCCGGGTCGGGTCGGAGTTAAAGGGGCGACGCCTTCCAGAGCTCGTCAAGACAACTTGGGCCGATGTGCAGAGCGATAATTGCCTAGACCTCGCGGCGCAAATGTCTTTCTATTTTGTTTTGTCTCTATTCCCGTTCTTGCTTGTCATTACGGCCGTTGTTGGATGGTTGCCCTCGACAGATCTCTGGCAAGACGTGGTTCAATGGATCACAGATTACCTGCCACGCGAATCCCGGCGGCTGGTCTTCGCGACAATTCTGGACCTGACGCGCAGTTACACGGGATTTCTGTCTGTTGGACCGCTGGTCACGATCTGGACCGCATCCTCGGGTTTCGTCAGTTTGATGGAATCGTTGAGCATCGCTTACGACGTTAGAGAGACGCGCAGCTATTGGGAAAAACGAATCGTCGCGATTTGTGCCACCGTCATCGGAGCTTTTTTCTTACTAGCAAGCTTCGGGCTGCTCGCGTTCGGTCACTGGGCGGCTGGGGCAATTTCGTTTCATCTTAGATCCGTCCTCCCGTTTCCAATGCCCTGGGAACTTGCTCGGTGGTCCGCGACTTTGGCGCTCATGTTCTTCGGGCTGGACCTTATCAACTATTTTCTCCCCAATGGAGATAGGCCGTGGCGCTGGCTGACCCCCGGCGCTGCCCTTGTCGGGCTAAGTTTTTTCCTAGCTTCGATGGCCTTCAACTTCTATCTGCAGCACTTCAGTAATTACCCCCAATTGTATGGAACAGTCGCAGGTTTTATCATTCTGATGACCTGGATTTACATTTCGAGCGTAATTCTTTTGATCGGCGCCGAGACCGACAATGCAATGGAAAAACTGAAGGCGCTCGGGGCTTTCCCATGAAGGCAGCGTCCGTTGCAGATGGCTCTGCGCAATCGAGGTGCGAACCGAATTTGTCCACACCGATCTGCGAAACAAGCGGCTATTTTGGCGGGAAAGTCGTGCCATTTCTCTTCCGCTGCCAGGGTGTTACTATCAGTGCCGCAGTGGAGGCTGTCGCAACGTGCCGTCGATTGCCTGCGGTGTGCCAACGTCGGGGTGAAGCAGAGGCGATCAATGTCAAAGCGACTTTTATCCCATTTTGCGCACGTTGAGTTGCTTACGCCCAAGCTCGACGAATCTGTCGAATTTTTCAAGGACGTAATGGGCCTCACGGAGTCCGGACGGGCCGGCGATTCAATTTATCTGCGCTGCTGGGGCGAATTCTACCATCACAGCGTCGTACTAACGGCGGCCCAGCAGCCAGGGCTCGGTCATGCCGCGTGGCGCACTCTCGGGGCCGAGGAGCTCTCGGAAGCTGTTTCCCGCATCGAGGCCACCGGCGTTCACGGTGAGTGGATTGAAAAGTCTGTCGGGCATGGGCGTGCCTACCGCTTTCGAGGTCCTGGGGGCCACGTCCATGAGGTTTTCTGGGACGTCGAGCGTTACGTTGCTCCTCCCCGGCTGAAGTCGACGCATCCGGAACGAGCTGAGCGTTTCGGCTGTTGTGGGATCGCCGCGCGCCAACTTGACCATCTCACCGTAGCAACCGCAAAGATCAAGGACGCAAGCATGTGGTATCGCGACGCTCTCGGCTTCCGCTTTATGGCCACGACTTCGCTTGACGACGACCCCAATACAATAGTTTTCGGTGTCGTGACCACCAATGAAAAGTCGCACGATTTAGGCCTTGCGATCGACTTATCGGAGATTACCGGACGGATGCACCATCTGGCGTTCTGGGTGGATGCACAGGAGGACCTTCTGCGAGCAGCGGATTTTCTCTTGGAGTCCGGTACTCCGATTGAGTTCGGACCGGGGCGCCACGGGATCGGCGAACAGAGCTATCTCTACTTCCGAGAGCCGGGCGGTCTGCGACTCGAGATTAACACCGGGGGCTACCGAAACTACGTGCCTGACTGGGAGCCGGTGCAATGGCGTACTTCCCAAGGGTCCAATACGATGTACCGCAACCTAGGAATGCCCGACTCCATGATGGAGGCGTTTCCCCCTGCTTCTGCACCCGTGATGCCGGATGCGGACTTGGGACCGACGTTCGCGGGTTTCAAAAACCCCTGGGTCAAGCACGGCTAAAAACGTCGCATTTTGCGCTTGGTTTGCGATCGCGTCGAACGGCGGCTTCTTGAGTGCTGCCGCAGCCTGACGTTGCGGAAACTAGCATATGGCACCGGTACAGAGAGTATTGATTGTCGGAGGTGGCGTCGGTGGATTGTCGACGGCCATCGGCCTGCGAAACGCCGGCATCTCCGTAGACATAGTCGAAATCAAAAAGGAATGGACCGTCTACCATGTTGGCATCATCGTGTTGTCGAATTTCCTCCGTGCAATGGTCGCGCTCGGGATCGCGGACCGATGCGTAGCCGCTGGGTTTCCCTATGAAGGACTTCGCTTCTGTGATGTTCAAGGAAGTGTGTTGGGTGAAGTGCCGGGCACGAAGCTAGCCGGGCCCGCGTATCCGGCGTGCCTCGGCATGTCCCGCCCTGCGCTGCATGCCATCCTTTCCGAGACAGCGATGCAGGCGGGCGCCAAGGCGTGTCTTGGTGTCTCCGTCTCGCAATTCGTGCAATCAGATGACAAGGTCAGGGTGAAATTTACCGACGGCACCGCTGGCGATTACGATCTGGTAGTCGGAGCCGACGGGGTCCGTTCCCAGGTCCGCAGCATGGTTTTTGGCAGCCAGATTCAGCCGAGGTTCACGGGACAAGGAGTATGGCGTTATGGCGTCCCGCGTCCCAAGGACCTCAATTGGTGTGTTCTCTATGACGGCAAACAGAGAGGCAAGGCGGGCGTGGTGCCCCTGACGCAGGAATCCGCCTATCTGTTTCGGGTGCTCGCGGAGCCTGGAAATCCCCGCTTCCCTGATCACCTACTGCACGAACTGCTCCGCGAACGTCTCCATGGCTTTGGCGGCATCATCGCAACGATCAGAGACACCTACATCACCGATCCCACCAAGGCCGTGTACCGGCCGCTCGAAGCGCTTCTTCTGCCACCGCCCTGGTATCGCGGCCGAGTGCTACTTATCGGAGACGCCGCCCACGCCACCACGCCACACCTGGGGCAGGGAGCGGCACAGGCCGTCGAAGACGGAGTGGTGCTAGCCGAGTTGTGCGCCACCGGCGCGTCTGTGCCGGAACTTCTCGATGCCTTTATGAAACGACGTTACGAACGAAACAAATTCGTCGTGGAAGCCTCGGTACAAATTGGGGAATGGGAACAGCATCCGACACCGGATGCCGATTTCATCGGCTTGACCGCAAAGAGCAGAGAAGTCACCGCCGAACCTATCTAGCCCTAGCGCTGCCCCAATGGTTTTTTTTTCCTCCCGACGCGATTGATTGCCGACGGGCAGAGTTGGTCGACGGTAAGATCGAGTTGCACCGAGACGGACAACGCGCGGGTCATTGCTTTTCGCCATCCAGAAGGAGAACAAGCGTAGCCGTAAAGCGGGAATGAGGCGACTGTTGGAGGACGGCGGCACGATCCAGTTGGAAGTCGAACGCACCTGTACACTGACGAAACACATGATCAGCCAAGCGTAAAACTTACGGAAGGTTGCGAACGTTTCTTTTTCAGGAGAAGGCATGGGCCGAAGGTACGTCGATTTATCGGTTCCGCTCGAAAATGATGTCCCGGCAGATCCGCCGTTTTTCAAGGCCAAGATCACGTACGTGGACCACCAGGCGTCGGTGCCCGAATTTCTCGCCGCGTTTCCTGGCCTTACGAAAGCCGAATTGCCTCACGGAGAGGGCTGGGCCCTCGAAAGAGTCGAATTCGTCACCCACCACGGTACCCATGTCGATGCGCCGTATCACTACGCATCTACCATGAACAAGGGGGAGCGCGCGATCACGATCGACGAAGTGCCGCTCGAATGGTTTTGTCAACCGGGAGTAAAGCTCGACTTCCGCCACCTTCCCGACGGCTACGTCGCAACGCCGTCCGATGTGGAGGCTGAGTTCAAACGCATCCACCATGAGCTGCGCCCACTTGAGATCATTGTCGTGAATACGCGGGCGGGTGCGCGCTACGGGTCACAGGACTACGTGAATTCAGGTTGCGGGATGGGCCGGGATGCCACCCTGTATCTTCTCGAACGTGGCGTGCGAGTCGTAGGTACCGACGGGTGGAGCTGGGACGCACCATTTGTATATACGATCGAAAGATACCGCCAGACTAGAAATGCCAGCATCATCTGGGAGGGACACCGAGCCGGAAAGGAGATCGGCTATTGCCAAATCGAAAAACTTCACGATCTCGAGAAACTCCCGTCGGAAGGGTTCACGATTGTGTGTTTTCCGGTGAAAATCCGTGCTGCATCAGCCGGCTGGACGCGTGCGGTTGCCATCCTTGACGATGCGGGATAGCTATGGAAAGTATCTCGAAAGTCTCTGGTTTCGGCATCGACACAGAGTACGGCATGGCTCGCTGCAGGAGGCTCGAAGTCGTCGATGAAATCGGCATCGCTCGGGCCGCCGGGACTTGACGGCAAATTGGTTCGCAGAAAGGCAAGCCAATGCTTGGCCGGGTCGGGATCTCGAGGCGGCCGGTGCATTCAGCGGGAGATCACGAGTGATCGCTGCGTTAGGTGAGACGAACCGGTAGATCGCCGACGCGATCCCCTCATTGCACCGTCAATCCTCTAGGTCTTGCCGGAACACCGGCTGTGATGGATCGAGGCTGCCATCAATGACGGCGACGAGCAGGCCTTCGTAGGCGCTGGCCGCCTCCGACAATACGGTGTGGCCGCGTTCCCACTGCAGCGCTCCACTGGCCGAGTAAATGAGCGTGAAATACCTGCCCGATGAATATTGAAGTTCGAGCAACTTGCTCGGCATCTCCGGATCGCCTTCCTGTCCCAGCACGTCCATCAGCGCCACAGTCCACTGCCTACCTTTCGGGTCGGTGACGACCTCGCGCTCGACGTATTGCCACTCGTCCATGCTCCACATCGGCATATTTATCCAAGCAGCTCATGGAGCGCTCTTGCGACCTGCGCCCCAGTGAACGGTTTCGGGATCAGCAAGACTCTTCGCGCGTTGCGGGAACGGAGGCTCGCGTCAGCCTCCTCTGGTGTGTCACTGATGATGATGACGGGAAGTTCGGCGTGATTCGGGTGCTCACGCACTGTGTCGAGCAGCGACTCACTCATGTCGAAGACCGAACAGTCGAGCACGAGCGCATCCGCGCGTTGCTCGAGGAGCAGCTCGTTGACAGTAGAGGTATAGCCGGTGGCGAAGACGTCGTAGCCGCGGTCGCGCAACGCAAACGTCAGCAACTCGGCGATCTCCGGCGTGTCGTCGATGAGCAGGATGCGCCGCAACCGTTCGCTACTTCTTGCCGGTCCCGGCGGCAGGGAGCCGCTTCTTCGCGCTTGCGGAAGGCTCCAGATCCATGACCCACACTCGTCCACCGGCCGTATAGTAGGCACGGTGGTCATTTTCGATCATCGCGCCCCATGCCTCGAGCGTGCGCATCGCGAACGTGTATCCCTCGAAGTTGTTGCGCGCATGGTCCAACACTTCATTCGTGTGCCAGTTGTCGGTGAGGATAGCGTCACCCGCGTGCAGGCGCAGGACGGTGTAGTAGCGGTCGAACGCCGCCTCCGGCCGTACGTCGCGCGTCGACCCGCGCTTTTTGCCTTCGCTGACGATATAGCTTTCCTGCGCTTCGGGAGCAGCAGGGGGAGGGGTTGCGTTGGTGTTCATAGAGTTTGCGCCACGGTCGCGGCCTCTACCGCAGACGCCATATTGACCAGGTTTTTCGCATCCGCGGCTTGGATCAAGGCCTCGGGCAGTTCGACGTCCATCATTCGCCATTGCTCATTCGCAAACTTCTGCAGCTTGGCGATGTGCTCGGCGTGGAGGTGGCCGAAGCGTCCTTGCAGTTTCAGGTACTCCGATACCGGTCGCATGATCCGCGGGCGGAAGCTGTAATCGTACGCACGCGTGTCGGGGTTCCACTCCCAGATTGGGTAGAGCCCGCATTCGACGACAAGCCGGCCGAGATCGATCGAGCGCGGCGTCTCGTACACGAAGCCCTTCTGGCAGGGAGTGTAGATCATCAGGTACGCAGCGCCCTTGCGGTTGAGTCCCTTGCGCACCTTGTTCATCAAGTCGATCGGGTAGCCCACGCTAGCGGTCGCCACATAGCAGTGGGGATGGCCCGCCGCCATCATGCGGGCAAGATCCTTGGGGAACAGGGTCTTCGCTTCGGGAACCATCCGACCGGGAGGGGAGAAGGTCGTCATGCCGCCGTAGGGCGTGCGCGACGAGGCCTGGATGCCGGTGTTGGCGTACTGCTCGTTGTCGTAGCAGATAATCAGGCAGTCGTGATTCCGATAGAGCGCGCCTGAAATCGAGGCGATGCCGATGTCGGACGCGCTGCCGTCGCCTGCCTCGCAGATGATGTTCGGGAAGGCCCCCTTCCACTTGCCCTTTCGGATCATGGCCTCATAGGCGGCGGCGACGCCCGCCGTGAAGCTGCCCGCGCTGCCAATCTGCGTGTGCGCCCAAGGCACGTTGTAGGGCGTGCACAAATACGAGCTGTTTGCTACATACATGCAGCCCGTCGGTCCGACCAGGATCGTATTATCGCCCGACGCTTTGCTCGTCATCCGGTACTGGATGGAGGGCCCGCAACCTGCACAGGTGCGGTGGCCGGGGACGAACGGCTCGGTTGACGGCAACTCAGGGTTGTAAAAACGCGCTCCCTGATTCGGACTGTCGAAAAGCGGCAGCAGTTGCCGCTGAACCTCAATTGCTGGCATATCCGTTCCTCCCGATGGACGGGCCAAGAGGCCCTGCACCACCACTGTTGTAGTGCGGACTGTATCGGTCCGCCGTACCAATCACTCTTCGAATCCGACCCAATGCGTACGCTTTTCGATTGTACCGCGTTTCTGTGCTTCGAGCATCTTCTGGGTCATCCAGTAGAATTCCTTGAGGACGATCGCCTCGCCGCCCATTCCAGCCATGAACGAGACGACCAGCGGGCGCTGCTGGCTTTCGTAGAGCGCCGCGCAGACCTCAGCATAGAGTGAGCCGCCACTGCTCACGCTGCCAAGTCCCATGTTGGTCTCAATGACGCCGATCACTTTGAACTTACTGAGGACGTCCTTCAGGCGATCGGTCGGGTAAGGCCTGATGGTTCGCAGGCGTACCAGACCGACCTTTGCGCCCCGATCGCGCATGTGCTGAATCGCGTAACGCGCGGTCACGGCGTGGCCGCCCTGCATGAAAAAAACGACGTCGGCGCCATCGGTCTTGAACTCTTCGACCCACGGGTCATATCGTCGTCCGAAGATGCTCGCGAACTCGTCGTGGACCTGCTCAATGACGGCCACCGAACCTTCCATGGCACGCGCACGCTCCAACTGAAGAGGTGGACCCTGCTCGGGCATGATCTGCGGGCCGTGCGACACCGGATGCCGCGGATCGAGCGGGTACGGATGCTTGTAGGGCGGCAGGAACTCCTTCACCTGGCCCGCGTCGGGCAAATCGACGTCGCTAGTGATGTGCGAGACGAAGAAACCGTCCTGGCAGACCATCTGGGGCAAAAGCACGCGCGGGTCCTCACCGATTCGAAAGGCCATCAGGTGATTGTCGAACGCTTCCTGGGCGTCGCACGACCAGCCCATGAGCCACCCCATATCGCGCGTCGAGAGCGCGTCGGTATGCTCGGAACCGAAATCGCCGGGTGGATCGAGCGTGCGGTCGGCGATCATCATCTGCACCGGCATACGGCTGCCCGAGATTGGCGAATAGAGCTCATATGCGAACTGTACACCGACGCCCGAGCTGCCGGTGAAAACGCGTGCGCCGCTCGACGAAGCGCCATGCGCGATGCTCAATTGCGAGTGCTCACTGTCGGCCACGATGTACTCGGCGTCGAGCTCCCCATTGGCCACCATCTGCGCCAAGGCCATCATCGTCGCGGTGTAAGGCCGGATCGGGTAGGCCGTGATCACATCGACGTCGGCGTACTTGGCAGCCTGCGCCGACGCGACGCAGCCGTTCATCCGGACCGTCTTCTTTTTTCTTTCGACAACCGTTGCCATGGTTCACTCCAAACGGTCCGCCTGACGGCGGACACTACGATTGGCGGGTACCCCGACGCTACGATTGATTCGTACGCCGTGTCCGCCTCCAGCCTAGCCTAACGCCAATTCTAAATGTCCTTCGCCGTTCGCTGCGCCAGGTTCCTCAACTCTTCCGCCTGCCGTCCGTGCAGCCCTGGCGTGATGGCGAACGCCGTGTCCATTCGCACAACCCCGCTATCGAAGTCGAGTTCGGGCACGCCCTCGAGGCAGCCCGTCGGACATTCCTCGATGCACACGCGGCAGCCTTTGCAGTAGTCGACCAGAATCTTATAGAGGCCGTTTGAACGCACCGAGCGCACGATGCACGGCTCGGGACAAACCAGATAGCAGTTGTCGCAGGCGTTGCAGGTGCCGCAGCTGAAACAGCGGCTGGCCTCCTCGACCGCCTGCTCTTCCGAGAACGCCTGAATCACTTCCTCCTGCGTTCTACGCCGGCTTGCCGGCGGCAGCAGGGCCTGCTGGACGCGCGGAAAGTGCGGGAAATACGTCATGTTCATCCGGTCCAAATCCACGATGACGTCGACCGGAATCGTCCGCGGCTGCAACGGCTCCCCGCGAAGCACCTTGTCCAGATGGAATGCGACGCGCTTCCCGTCGCCAACGGCATTGACCACCATCAGCGGCTGACCCGAACCCAGCTGCACGACGTCTCCTGCCGCGAAAAAGTTCGTGTCGCCCAGACGTCCGAACCGGTCGATCTTGATCGTGCCGAGTTCGGTCCTGAACTCGTCCGGCAACCAACCAAGCGACGCCCGCTGTCCCACAGCGATGATCACGTTGTCAACGACGAAGCGCTCAGCCGGAGCCTCTCGATCGATGATGATCGGCGATGCGTTGATGGCCCCGGCGAACCGCGCCGGATGCAGTTGCAAAGCCTCGAGCCTGCCGTTGCCAAGCACAGCCGTCATCGCCCGCCCGTGTAATAGTTCCACCCCTTCTTCGGCCATGTCGTGCAGATCTTCCGGCACTGCCGGCATCTCCTTGGTGTTGGCCTCCACGGTAATCATGGTCACTTCCAAGGCGCCCTGCCGCAGCGCTTCGCGGGCGCAGTCGATCGCCGTGTTTCCGCCGCCGATGACCGCGACCCGAGCTCCCAGCTGGACCTTGGACGTGCCCATGCCGATGTCGCGAAGGAACGGAAGTCCGTACAGCACGCCGTCCTTATTCTCGCCCTCGGCTCGCGCGCTGTTGGGCTCGGTGAGGCCCACGGCCAGCACGCAGGCGTCGTAGTTCTTTTTCAAGTCGTCCCAGGTGACGTCCTTCCCGACTTCGACGTTGGTTTTGATCGTCACCCCGATCTCGACGAGGCGCTCGATCTCGCGATCGAGCACGTGCGACGGCAGCACCCAGTCTGGAATGCCGCCGCGATTTAGTCCGCCGGCTTTCGGCGATTTCTCAAAAATGGTCACTTCGTAGCCGAGGCGCGCAAGCTGGTACGCGGCGCTGTGGCCGGCGGGACCCGATCCGACGATGGCGACTTTTCGCCCGTTGGGCGGCCCGGCTTTGACCACGTCGCGCCCCAGGGCCTGTCCAAGATCGCCGAGAAACCGCTCGACCGCGCGAATCGAGATGGCCTCATCGTATTGTCCTCGGTTGCACGCTTGCTCGCATGGGTGGTAGCACACCCGGCCGGTGACCGACGGGAAGGGCATGTCTTCCTTGATGAGCGCGTAGGCGTCCAGATACTTGCCGCGCTTCACAAGGTCGAGATAGCCCTGGATCTTTTCATTGGTTCCGCAGGCATTGTTGCAGGGCGGCAACTTGTCCCGGTACACCGGTCTGATGGCACGCCAGTTGCCGGTGGGGAACAGGTCTTGCCCCTTTTCCTGCGACGGCGCAGGCGTGATGCCAGCAAACGGGACCGTGAGCCAGTCGGGGATGCGTGTGCCTTTGGTCGACATCGGATCCTTCCCTATGCAGCCACTGGGTTCAGCGGCAAGATGTGCAGCTCGTCCAGCGCCATGCTGAACGCCTTCTTGTTCGCAATCATCGGCTCAATCGTCTCCATCTTGACAATGGCTGTCGTCTTGACCACTGCCGCGATGAGCGGTGCGGCGATGTCGGGTGCGATCGCTTTGTTTCGCTCGGCGGCGCCTTCGGTCGAAAGGCGGTCGAGGCCTAGCTCGCCCAGCCGGTAGTAGAGCCACTTGTGATCGGCCAGCTTCGCGGCATCCACGCAGACCAGTTGGGACAGCCGCTCGGAACCCGGCACAAAACGTACTATGTATTCTGGTGAATAGTGCGTGTTGATCACCAACGTTCCGCCCGGCGGCATGCCGCGCATGTAATCCCAACCCTTGACCATCGTTTCCTCGACCAGCACGACGATGTTGGGATGCTCGTTTTCGTAGGTGAGCGCGTTTTCGATCACGCCGTCGCTCACGCGACAGTACTTGCGTGTCGGGGCGTTGGTGCGATCAGGATTGTCAACGTAGTTCTCCATCGCCTGCGCAAACTTGCCTTCGAGCCGGCCGGCAGCGGCGACAGAATTGACGATGTCGCGGCCCTCTTTGTCCATGATGATGCCACGCGTCCACACCGTGAGTTCGGTATAACTCATAATCAACCCTCGTCATCATTATTCAGATACGCCAGGGCAGAATTCCCGGCGCTGCTGCAGAGCGCGCTCGCGTCTTTTAGCGGCATTTAGGGTTGCCACGATCCGAGTCCAGAACCGCCAGGAAATCGCTCCGCCAGACGACGAACGGCGCGCCGCGAGTGCCGTCCTGAAATTCCGCAATCGCTAACAGCGTCGCCTTCTTGCACAGGCTCTCGATATCGGCGCCTGTGAACCCCTCCATCCGGCGAGCAAACTCATCAAAATCGACCTCGGGTGCAAGCGGCACACGACGACAGCAGAGCCGCATGACGGCCGCCCGATCGGCAGCGTCTGGTTTGGCGAACTGGAGTATATAGTCGAAGCGCCCGCTCCGCAACAGCGCGGGCTCGACCCGCTCGGGGCGGTTGGTGGCAGCCAGCAGGATCACCCCTTTGACGTCACGCAGGTTGTCGATCTCACGCAGGAGCTGGCTGAGAATCCTTTGATAGACGTCGGTACCGAACTGATCGGCGCCGAGCTTGGGCGCGACCGCATCGATCGTGTCGAAGAACAGGATGCAGGGCGCCGCGCGTCTGGCCTTCTTAAAAACCTCGCGCAGCGCCCTCTCGGATTCGCCCAACCACTTCGAGTACAGTTGCGGGCCATCGATGGCGATGAGCGGGACCTGCTTCTCGCCGGAGAGCGCTCGGGCCATGGCGGTCTTCCCGGTACCCGACGGTCCGACCAACAAGATTCCTCGCGGCGGCGCCAGCCCAACTTGCTCATAGATGGCATCGTGCATGTGAGAATGCTCGACTACGGCATCGAGCAATCGTTTCACCTCGTGGAGACCTCCGAGGGCTGCAAACGTCGACGAGCTTTTCTCAATAAAGAACTCGCGAGTCGCGCTGGGCTCGACTTCCTTCAGACCGGCTAGAAAGTCGTCGCGCGTAACCTGCAGCGCCCCGAGCGCAGCCGATGCGGCGCCGTCGGTCTCGAGTGGGACGGCGGAGAGGAAGCCGCGCAAGGCAATCATGCCGACTTCCTGGCCCAGCGCTTCGAGATCGGCGCCGACGAAACCGTGGGAATGCTCGGCGATCTCCTGGAGGTCGACGTCCGGCGCGAGCGGCATGGCGCGCGTGTGGATCTTGAGGATCTGGAGCCGCGCTTGCGTGTTCGGAACGCCGATCTCGATTTCGCGATCGAAGCGCCCGGGACGCCGGAGTGCCGGATCAAGAACCTCGGGGATGTTGGTCGCGCCGATGACGATGACCTGGCCGCGCGCTACAAAACCATCCATCAAGCTGAGAAGCTGCGCCACGACGCGTTTTTCGACCTCGCCGGCCACTTCGGCGCGTTTGGGAGCCACGGCGTCGATCTCGTCGATGAACAGGATCGCCGGCGCGTGGCGCGCCGCTTCCTCGAAGACCTCGCGCAGCTTGGCCTCGCTCTCGCCATAGAACTTCCGCATGATCTCGGGGCCGTTGAGGTGAATG
>Ga0209526_10000176_pt1 | contig 39008 bp, 29 predicted proteins | sample JacPinW_OM2H0_M1_FD_188566 | JGI IMG/M metagenome (GOLD analysis project Ga0209526, IMG submission 188566) | Forest soil microbial communities from Algoma, Ontario, Canada - Jack Pine, Ontario site 1_JW_OM2H0_M1 (SPAdes) (version 2) | ecosystem: Environmental > Terrestrial > Soil > Boreal... | reverse complement strand
GACTATTTTCCCAGCTGGGGGGAATACGAGAATTTCATCAAGCTGCTGATCAAGACCAAGTGCATCGACAACGCCAAAAAAATCTGGTGGGACATTCGCCCCCATCCATTCTTCAATACTCTCGAGTTCCGGGTCTGCGACATCCCCATGCGGGTGGACGAAACCATTGCGCTGGCGGCGCTGATCCAGGCCACAATCGCCAAGCTGTACAAACTCTACTCGGCGAACCAGGGATTTCGACTCTATCGTCGCGCCCTGATCATGGAGAACAAGTGGCGCGCCTCGCGCTACGGGCTGGAAGGCAAGCTGATTGATTTTGGCAAGCAGACGGAAGTTCCGGCGCGCGACCTGGTGCTGGAATACCTGGAGTTTGTAGACGATGTTGTGGACGAACTCGATTCCCGCGAGGAGCTCAACTACATCCACGAGATCCTGGAAACCGGCACTGGTGCCGACCGCCAGTTACGCGTGTTTCGGGAGACTGGCGATCTTAAAAAAGTGGTGGATTACATCATTGCAGAGACGGAAGTGGGCCTGGCCGAAACAGAAGCCCGAGCTTCCGCTAGAAAAGTAGGGTAATGAACGTTCCTGTCAGCCAAACCAACCGCCAGCTCGGCACGCTTTCCTTTGATCCTGAACTTACTCCCGGCGCCCGTAACGCGGTGAACGTGTGCCTATGCATCCAGCCCAGCGAGAAAGTCACGGTCATCACTGACGAGACGACGAAAGAAATCGCCGCCAGCCTGGTCCGCGAACTGGAAATTTTGGGCACACCCTACCGCGCGTGGGTTCTGGAAGAGCTCGCTCCCCGGCCGCTGAGTGATCTGCCGCGAGAGATCGCGGATGATCTCGAGACCAGTCGGGTCAGCATCTTCGCGGTGCAGGCGCAGGCCAACGAACTGCGATCGCGCATGCAGATGACTGATGTCGTGAACCGCCGCAAGATCAGACACGCCCACATGGTCAATATCAACCATCAGATCATGCTGGAAGGCATGCGGGCGGACTTCCTGAGGGTGGATCGTATTAGCACCAAGGTTGTGGAAACTGTGCGGCGAGCAAAACAGGTACGGGCCAAGACCTCCGCCGGAACGGACCTCAGCGCAGACCTGAACCCGGAATACCGCTGGGTGAAAACCAGTGGCATCATCAGCCCCGACAAATGGGGCAACTTACCTGGCGGCGAGGTGTTTACCGCTCCGGGCGAGGTCAACGGGACGTTTGTGATCGACGGAGTCGTGGGCGACTGGCTCTGTGCGAAGTTTGGCAGCCTGCGGGAGAATCCGCTGACTATTCGCGTGAAAGGCAATCGCTTGACCGAAGCCCATTCCATCAATCGCCAACTGGAAGACGACTTCTGGCAATACACCCATGCCGACGAGAATAGCGATCGCGTGGGCGAGTTTGCCATCGGCACGAACATTGAGTTAAAGGACGTGATCGGCCAAATCCTGCAGGACGAGAAGTATCCCGGCGTCCACATCGCCTTCGGCAATCCCTATGGCGCGCACACTGGGGCACAGTGGTACTCTTCCACCCATATTGATGTCGTAGGTAGAAACTTCGATATCTGGGTGGATGGCGCGCAGATCATGCGGAACGGGCAATTTCTGCTGGAAGCGTAACATGCTGGGCTGCGCGAGATGTGAAGGGAAAAGGGTCCTTCAACTCCACGTGATCCCTCGCATGCGAGGGATCACGCTCCGCTCAGGATGAAAATTCGTAAAGGGTTGTTTCAGACGTCGGCGTTATCATGATTCCCGCCTTTCGACAGCCATTCAACGCGAACTTCACGGCGGAAAAATATCAGCGTTTACTCAAGGTTCTGGAGGAGCGCTGCGGGACGCCCGTCAAGTTCCGTGTATGTGAGACGCCCTGCTTCATGCCTAAAACGCTTCTGGACCAGATGTCCGAGTACGGGAAGGAACTGATACACCAACTGAACAGCATCGAGTACCGCAAAACCTCAGCCGAAGCTATTCCAGCCCAATTCAAGGTCCCCCGCGAGACGCCCCGTCCCAGCTTCATTCAGGTGGACTTTGGACTGGTGCGGGATCAATCAGGCAGGCTGCAGCCAAAGCTGGTTGAGCTGCAAGGCTTTCCTTCTCTATACGCCTATCAGCCAATGCTCTCGCAGGCATATGGAGAAATTTTCGAGCTGGACCCCAACCTGCAATATTTGCTGGGCGGACTGGATTGGGAGGGCTACAAGAAGTTGCTGCGGCGCGCCATTGTGGCCGACCATGATCCCAATCACGTCATTCTGATGGAAATTGACCCGCTGCATCAGAAAACACTGCCGGATTTTCTGCTGACTGAGAAACTGCTCGGCATAAAAACCGTCTCCATGACAGACATCAAGAAGGTAGGCAAGTTCCTGTTCTACGAGAACGCTGGCAAGCGGGTTCCGATCCTGCGCATCTACAACCGCGCCATCGTCGACGAAATGGTGCGGAAGGACCTCAAGACTGCTTTCCACCTTACCGATGATATCGAAGTCGAGTGGGCGGGGCATCCCAACTGGTTCTTCCGCTTGAGCAAGTTTTCGTTGCCTTATCTGCGCCATGAATGTGTGCCCCAGACCTGGTTTCTCGACCGAATAGACCGAGTACCTAACGACCTGGAGAACTATGTCGTCAAGCCGTTGTTCTCTTTTGCCGGCTTGGGGGTGATCATAAATCTCACGCCACAGGACCTAGCCGCCATCCCGAAAGAGCAGCGCTCCCAGTACATCCTGCAGGAGCGCATGCATTTCGAGCCGGTGGTGGACACGCCCTTGGGCACGGCCAAAGCCGAAGTGCGCATCATGTATATCTGGCTGGAAGAGCTTCAGCCGGCGCTGACCATCATTCGTATGGGGCGCGGGCTGATGATGGGCGTAGATCACAACCGCAACCTGGAGTGGGTAGGCTCTTCGGCGGGATTCTATGCCTAGCATGTGCGGTGTAGCCGGTATTTCTCGTGTTTCTCGTTATCCCAGTTGACCAGACACGTCTCGCGGCCTAACATTACCGCCAACAGGGGCTGAGCTTCGCCATGAACCGCGAAACAGCTGGCCAAAGTCCGAGCGGTACTAGCATGATCGGCCGGACGATCTCCCACTATCATATTCTGGGCAAGCTTGGTGGCGGTGGTATGGGGGTGGTCTACGAGGCGGAAGATACCCGGCTCGGCCGTCATGTCGCAATAAAATTTCTCCCTGACAATTTGACTGGAGACAGCAAGGCCATGGAGCGCTTCGAGCGTGAGGCTCGCGCCGCGTCCTTGCTGAATCATCCCTGTATTTGCACCATCCACGAAGTCGAAGATCATGACGGCCATCCCTTCATCGTCATGGAGAAGTTGGAGGGGGAGAGCCTGAAGCAGCGCATCCGGGGGAAGCCGATGGACGTCGATGAATTGCTCGATGTCGCCGTGCACGTTGCCGACGCGCTGTCCGCTTCCCACGCAAAGGGAATCATTCATCGCGATATCAAGCCGGCCAACATCTTCCTTACTTCCGGCGGGCAAACCAAAGTGCTCGACTTTGGCCTGGCCAAACTGTTGCGCGACGAGAAGCTCGCCACCAGTGAAGAAACGCCGGTCGAGGACTCGCTGACCGCGGTGGGTGTGATTCCCGGCACGGCAGTTTACATGTCACCGGAGCAGGCGCGCAGCGAGGAGCTCGACGCTCGAACTGACCTCTTTTCTTTCGGCGTGGTGCTCTATGAAATGGCCACCGGGAAGAAGCCCTTCACCGGCAACAATGTGATCACTACGCTGGACTCCGTTCTTCACCAGAAGCCACCCTCACCTCTGGCTTTGAATCCCACTCTTCCCCGCGAACTGGAGTGCATCGTGGGGAAGGCAATGGAAAAAGAGCGCAGCAAGCGCTATCAGAACGCGGCGGAGTTGAAGGCCGACCTGCAGCACCTGAAGAAAGAAACCGAATCCGGACTGACCCGGACCGGTGCACGTGAAGCCTCGCGATTGCGCGTGGTCACCAAGACCTTCCAGACCTCCAGCAAACAACAGACTTATCTTTTGCTGGGAGTTACTGCTTTGCTGATTACGGTGCTGGCCGCGGTGGGAACATGGTGGGTTAAACATCGCGCCGGAAGTAGCGCAGGCGTGGGCAGCAACACGATTGCAGTGCTGCCGCTGCAGAACCTCAATGGCGATTTCAGCGTGGACTACCTCCGTTTCGCGTTGGCCGACGAAATCGCCAACCTGCTTAGCTATTCGCGCACGCTGGATGTTCGGCCCTCCACCGTCACCAGAAAGTACGTAAACGCCGACTTGGATCCGCAGAAGGTCGGCCACGAGTTACATGTGGCGAGCGTCTTGACCGGGCACTTCATGAAGCAAGGAAACCGTCTTTTGGTCACGCTCGAAGCGATCGAGACAGGTAGCGACCGATTAGTTTGGCAAACCAATCTTAGCGGGTCCAGTGAAGACCTGATTTCGATGCAGCAGCAGCTTGCCAAGCAGGTCCGTCAGGGTCTGATGCCCATCCTGGGTGCGTCCAGCGGATTCTTGGAAACCAGCACTCGGCCGAGTGATCAGGAAGCCTATGACCTTTACTTGCATAGCCTCGCCTTGCCCCATGATTCCGCTCCGAACAAGGACGCTATTGCGGTGCTGGAACACGTGGTAGGAACTGATGCCAACTACGCGCCGGCCTGGGAGCAACTCGGGCTGCGTTACTACTACGATGCCAACTACTCCGATGGTGGAGAACGGATGTTCCAGCGCTCTAACTCTGCCTTGGAACGCGCGCTGGCTCTTGATCCCAATCGTTTGCTCGCGGCCGGACAGCTGATCACCAACCGCGTGGATCGGGGTGAGCTGGGCAAGGCCTACGAGGAGGCGGCGGCTCTGGTCAAGCGCCGTCCGGAGAGCGGCCTGGCCCATTTTACCCTAGGGTACGTTCTGCGCTATGCCGGAATGCTGGAAGAATCCGCGCGCGAGTGTGACACCGCCCTGGCCCTGGATCGGGGAAATTACCAATTTCGCTCGTGCGCCTGGGCCTTCATGGAACTGGGCAGGTTCGACAGGGCCATGAACTTTGCTCAACTAGATGCCGGTTCAGAATGGTTCGCTTCCGTCGTGCCCTCGCTTCTGCTGCGGGAAGGCCGGGTGGCCGAGGCACGCGAGGCGGTGAAGCATATGCCAGCCACGCCCTATCATCGTGATCTTCTAATGGCGTGCCTTCAGGGTCCGACATCGGAACTAGACCGAATGGCGCGTGAGGCAGAAACCAGCCAGGTTTCGGATCCCGATCCTGAGTTGTCTTATCATCAGGGTGCAATTTTCGCCTACTGTGGCAAGAAGGACGCAGCCTTTCACTTACTCAAGACGGCCATTGAACTAAACTACTGCGCGTACTCCAACTTGTTGTCCGATCCCTTGGTGAAAGGTCTGCACAGTGATCGGAAGTTTGACGAATTGCTCACGGCGGCCCACGATTGCCAGCAGACCGTGCAAACCACCAGCAAGGCTCAGAGCCACTAACTCAGATAGGATTAAGCCCACGGTGGGCGGCTAACTCTTGGTTTCCCGCACAGTCAATATAGAAAAGTAAACCAGGAAAAACATTGTCTCTGATTGCCGAGAACCACAATCCCATACATATGAACAATGTTGATCACGGAGTCGTGCGGGCGCGCACTCGCTACGTCGGTGTCCAAAGACAAAAGATTCGGACACTGTGGACGCTCGGTCTCAGCCTGCTTCTAGCTTGGGGCACATTGGGTGCACCGATTTCAGCCCAAGCTCCAGCGAGTCGGCCCAGTCCGATCGATCCGCTGCCCCCAGACGCCGGCGCGGCTGGCCTCAAACAGATGCTCCTTCGTCTCGAAACCACGGCCCGCCTGATGCAAATCACTGCGCATCCTGACGATGAAGACGGAGGCATGTTGACGCTTGAGTCCCGCGGCAAGGGAGTAACTACGCTGCTCATGAGTCTGACTCGGGGTGAAGGCGGCCAAAACAAGGTAGGCAGCAATCTATTCGACGTGCTGGGCGTGCTACGCGCGCTGGAACTGACGGCTTCGGATCGCTATTACGGAGTGGAGCAGCGCTTCAGCCGGGTAGCGGATTTCGGCTACTCGAAGAATCCGGAAGAGACATTTCAGAAGTGGGGCGGGCACGACATCGCACTCGGCGACATGGTGCGAGTGATCCGGACATTTCGCCCGGATGTGCTGATAGCGCGCTTTTCCGGGACGGAACGGGACGGACACGGGCATCATCAGGCTTCGGGAATTCTTACCAAGGAAGCGTTTCGGGCGGCGGCGGACCCGAAGCGGTTTGCAGATCAGATCAAGGAAGGCTTGCTACCCTGGCAGCCGAAGAAGCTCTACATCGGAAACGTATGTGGGTTTGGGGCCACGACGTGTCCGGCGGAAAACTACACCGTCAGACTGAATACGGGGGAGGTAAATCCGGCACTGGGAATGTCCTACATCCAGTTCGCGATGGAAGGTTTGAGACATCAGCTTTCGCAGGGAGCGGGAGGTTGGTCGGTGGATGCTGGGGATCGCTACACCTATTACAAGCTGGTGGATTCAGTTCTACCATCGGCCGCGGATAAAACAGGCCACGAAAGAAACTTCTTTGATGGGATCGATACGAGCCTCGAGAGCTTGAGTTCCGGCTTTGACGCGGCGGGAGCGCGGGAGCTCGCGAAAATGGCCAGCAAGGTTCGAGAAGCGGCGAGTGCTGCGGACAAAGACCCGAGCAGCGCGGCTGCGCCTCTGCTGTCGGTAATTGACTCGCTTTCCCGTCTGGAGAACAGAGTTGGGAGCAGTGAGCAGAAGCAAGAGCGGCTAGTGCTAGGAGAGAAGGAACAGCAGGCAAAGGCTGCGCTCAATCTGGCGCTGAATCTTTCGCTCCAGGCGCAACTGGCTTCTCCGCAGGCCCCCGATCGACCACCACAACCGGGACGCGAATCGCTAGCCGCGATCTCCCCGGGGCAGAGGTTCACCGTTCGGGTGAAGATCCACAACGGCTCAGCACATTCGCTCGAACTCCGCGCTTTAGCTCTTGAAGTCCAGGCTAAAGAAGGACAGGTGAGGGAGCACCCTCTGGAGGTCGAGCCTGGGCAGGACTACCAAACCACTTTCCAATCGGAGCTGCCAGCGAACGCTGCCAGCACGCGCTCCGCGTTGTACCGAAACGATCCTGAACGGGACGGCCTCTATCGCGTGGACGATCCTCGCTATCAGACGTTGCCATTCCCCCCGTCACCGTTTCGTGTCATTGCCCGCTACGATCTACCCGAACTCGCCCCCCACCCTCACGATGGTCCCGCGATTCAGACCTATGCCTCTCTGCCCGAAGTTTCCACGCCCGTGCTGGTAACTTTTGCAGGCGAGCAGGGTGCGGAGCAGAAACGTCCGCTGGCAGTCGTGCCGGTGTTCTCCGTCGAACTGGAACCAGGAGAGCAGGTGGTTCCGGTCGAGAATGGTTCCGAGCGCACGGTGAAAGTAGGCATCAGTTCGAACTTGATCGGCGCGCCCAAGGGAAGTCTGCGTTTGGAGGCTCCCATAGGGTGGCGGACTCAGCCGAGGGAAATTCCCGTCGAGTTCGACCAGCGAGGGGAGAAGAAACATTTTGAATTCAAGCTTGTTCCGGGCAGTTTAAAGGAGGGGCACACCGAAATTCGTGCTGTGCTGACGGCGGGCGGCAAGAATTACAGCGAGGGCTACACGCTGGTGACTCGCGAGGATCTGGCTAGTTTCTACTATTACCAGCCCGCCATTCAGCGCGTCAGCATCGTGGATGTTAGGGTTCCCAAAGACCTCAAGGTTGCCTACATCCCCGGCGCTGGCGATGAAATTCCGACGGTATTGCAGCAGATCGGGATCGACCTGAATGTCGTTCCAGCGGAGAGGCTCGCCAGCGAAGACTTGGCTCGCTATGGAACGATTGTTCTCGGTATCCGCGCCTACGATACGCAGAAGGACGTGGTGGCAAACAATAAGAAGCTGCTGGATTACGTTTCGGCGGGCGGTACGTTGGTCGTGCAATACAACGCTGGTGCCGGTGATTTCAACAATGGTCACTTCACGCCCTTCTCCGCGCAACTAAGTCGCGGTAGGATTTCAGTGGAGGAGGCCCCGGTGGAGATTCTGGCGGTCGACGACGGCGTCTTCCACTACCCCAACCAGATCACGCAACGCGACTTCGAGGGCTGGGTGCAAGAGCGAGGTTTGTATTTCATGGACCAGTGGGACAGTAACTTCAAGCCCCTGCTGTCCTCTCATGATCCCGGCGAGCAACCACTCAAGGGAGGTTTGCTGCGAGCGCAATATGGCAAGGGCACGTATATCTATACCGGCTACGCCTTTTTCCGGCAGCTGCCCGCCGGCGTACCGGGAGCGATTCGTCTGTATGTGAACCTGCTGGGCGCGGGGCATGAGAGCAGCCGTTCGTCGTTGGTCGTTCCGCCCCCACTTGATGGTGCCACCCCCGACTCGTTCTCGCTGGGGATGAATAGCGCGATTTGCAAGTGAAGCTCATGGTCCGTGCCAACGACCAACGCCTAACGACCAACGACGCTCGCCAAACTCATCTGATCCGCGGAATCAGTGTGGGAAGCGCCACGGCTCTGAACATGATTGACATGATCGGGGTGGGGCCGTTTATCACCATCCCCCTGATCGTGAGTGCCATGGGCGGCCCCCAGGCGATGCTTGGGTGGATCCTGGGCGCTATCTTTGCCATGTGCGACGGTCTGGTCTGGGCAGAACTGGGCGCGGCCATGCCGGGCTCAGGTGGTTCGTATCACTACTTGCGCGAGATTTATGGTCGCCATCGCGTTGGACGGCTGATTTCTTTTCTTTTTATCTGGCAGCTTTCTTTCAGCGCACCACTGTCGGTGGCGTCGGGAGCCATCGGGCTGGCCGGTTATGCATCGTATTTCTGGCCTGGACTGGAGTGGCAATACGCGGACCGCTCATGGCAATTGCACCTCCCGTTGCTTGGCGCATTACAAGTGCGTTGGCTGATTTCCGGAGCTACGTTCCTCGCCATCGGTATAGTCCTGCTCGCCGTCGTTCTGCTCTACCGCAAGATCACGAGCATCGGTTGGATGTCAAAGCTGCTTCTGGCCGGTGTGCTCGGCACCATGGGCTGGATTATCATCGCCGGATTGACCCACTTCGATGCCGCTCGCGCCTTTAGCTTTCCTCCTGGCGCTTTCACCTTATCGCATAATTTTTTCCTCGGGCTGGGCTCGGCCATGCTCATCGCCACCTATGATTACTGGGGCTACTACAACGTTTGCTTTCTTGGTGATGAAGTGAAAGATCCTGGTAAAACGATCCCGCGGGCGCTGCTGCTATCCATTCTGTTGGTAGGCTGTCTATACGTGATGATGAACATCAGCATCCTGGGTGTAGTTCCCTGGCAGGAGATCACCCAGACCGGACAGTCCAATCGCGGCTTGTACGTGATTTCTGTTTTCATGCAAAGGATTTACGGCCCCTGGGCTGCCAATCTGGTGACCGCCCTCGTGATGTGGACAGCGTTTGCGTCGGTTTTCTCGCTGCTGTTGGGTTATTCCCGCGTGCCGTACGCTGCCGCTCTCGATGGCAACTACTTTCAGGCCTTCGCCCGCGTGCATCCCCAACATCGTTTCCCTTACGTTTCCTTGCTCGCGCTCGGTGGACTGGCTGTTGTGTTTTGCTTCTTTGCCCTTGCCGATGTCATCGCCGCGCTGGTGGTGATTCGCATTACCCTGCAGTTCCTGGTGCAGGCGCTCGGCATGATCGTATTGCGCATTCGCCGACCCGACTTGCTGCGCCCGTTTCGTATGTGGCTGTTTCCGCTGCCCGCTGTGCTGGCCTCAATTGGATTTATATTTGTGCTAATCTCCCGTGCCAATTCGCTCAAACAGGTGCGCTACGCTTTGGTCATCCTGGTTACTGGCGTAGCCATCTACCTGGTGCGCGCCTGGCAAAATCGGGAATGGCCATTCGGCCTGCCGGTTGCCGTGGAGGATGTCCCGGCCAACTGATATGTCGGAAGCGGTCAAAACACCGGTGTCCACAAGCTTGCCTCCGAAGGTAGCGAATTCAGCGTGGTCTCCGCTGGGCGAGCCGCTGTTCCGCTCCCTTTGGATTGCCGCTGTGATTTCCTACACCGGGACCTGGATGCAAAACGTGGGCGCCGGCTGGCTGATGACTCAGCTCACCATGTCACCCTTGATGGTCAGCCTGGTGACTGCCGCCACCACCCTTCCGGTGTTTCTGGTAATTCTGCCCGCGGGCGCGCTGGCAGACCTGGTCGACCGGCGACGCTTCCTGCTCATCACCCAAAGTTGGATGGTCGTGGCCGCCGGACTGCTTGGGATTCTCACCCTCGAGCACTACGTGACCCCATGGATGCTTCTGCTGTTTACCTTCATCCTTGGACTCGGTTCCGTGATGAACGATCCCGCCTGGCAGGCGATAACGCCAGAAGTCGTTTGTCCGGAAAATCATGCTCCGGCGGTGGCTTTAAATTCTGTTGGTTTCAATGTCGCCCGTGCCTTCGGCCCCGCCCTGGGCGGCTTGGTGATTGCTGCCGCCGGCTCCGGAGTCGCATTCCTGCTCAATGCCGCTTCATTCTTCGGCGTAATCTTTTTTCTGTACTGCTGGAAGCGCCCTCACTTGGAGCGCGTTGAAACCGGTCGGATGCGCGACGCTCTGCTGGCGGGCTTGCGTTACGTTCGCGGCGCTCCGCTGGTGCGGTCCATCCTGATCCGAACGGGAGCTTTCAGCGTGGCCGCCAGTTCCCTGCCCGCGTTGCTGCCGATCCTCGCTCGTCCCCATGGCCCGACTGGCTACGGACTACTGATGGGATTCTTCGGCCTCGGCGCTCTGGCTGGTGCAGCCGTCCTGCCTCGCATACGCACTCGTTTTTCCGTGGATGGACTGGTGGCCTTCGACATCCTGCTGTTTGCCGCCATGACCTTCGCCGCCGGACGCGTCCAAGCATTTTCCTGGCTGTGCCTGGTATTGTTTGCCAGCGGGACGGCGTGGATTGGAATCCTGGCCTGTCTGAACGTTGCCGCGCAGACAATGTCTCCCTCGTTTCTGCGCGCGCGAGCCTTGTCCATGTACCTGCTCGTACTCCAGGGAGGGATGGCGTTGGGCAGCGCGGCCTGGGGAGCGCTGGCCACGCGAGTAGGAGTTCCTGTAGCCCTGCTGTGTTCAGCGGTGGCGTTGGTCGGTGGGCTGTTCACCGTCCGCCGGCACCGGCTTACGTCGCAACAATTGGAGCTAACGCCGTCCGTCGTGCGAGATTAGTTCGCGGTTGGAGAAGCGAATTTTGCGGATCAGTGCAACTTGCAGAATAGGGAGAACTTTGATGAAGAGTGTTCACGCTTTATGTGCTTCTTTACTCTTGTTGAGCGGCATCGCATTTGCCCAGGCCGACAAAAAAGTCGAACATCGCACCGTCAGCCAGGTACTCGACCACGCCATCACCACGGTCGAGAGTCAATTCGTGTCGGCAGCCGAGGCCATGCCCGAAGACAAGTATTCTTTTGCTCCCACGACCGGTGAGTTCAAGGGCGTCCGCACCTTCGGCCAGCAAGTGAAACACGTGGCTGCTGTCAACTACATATTGGGGAGGCATTTTTGGGGAGAAGCCACCCGCGGAGACTGGTGGGGAGAATGGGCCGGATTCGGTAACAAGCAAGGCCGACATAATGAAATACTTGAATGATTCCTTCGTTTACCTTCATAAAGCGACTACAACCATCAACGACAAGAACTTGGTAAGCCCGGAAAAAGATCCGTTTGGCGAAGGCACGGCGACCCGTTTGGCACTGGCCACGGGGACGGTGGGTCATTGCTTCGATCACGATGGACAGATGGTGGAGTACCTGCGGATGAACGGAATCATCCCGCCCGCAAGCCAACAGTAGAGTTTCGCCAAGGGTCAGGGAGGCCGGCGCGGTTCCGCCGAGTGCGCCTCCCGCCCCAGTCTTGGCTTCTCCGCCGCGCGACCACGTCAGAGCTCGCCAACGACAGGCTATTTTGCATATGGCACGAGGGTGCTATTTACAATTCCCAGCATGGAACGTAACTTACGGCCTCCCCTATTCTGCAGACAAGGTGCCTGATAAGTATTGGCACTCCACAGGTGACATTGGGGACGCCCGCGTCTGCGCGGGCCTTTTCTGTTGTCGTTGGCGTATCTCAGGAGTGGAGGACAATGAAGAACAGCAAACGTCGCCCCAGAGCCTCTGGTTTGGGTCGCGTCACCCGTGAGCGCGATGTGCAGCGCGAAATCAAGAGCTTTCTTAGCGCCCTGGTCTCTTATCAGGACCGCTTTGCGCGTGAGCCTCATCTCAGTTTCGAACAGCATTTGTTCCGCCTTGCGGCCACAGATCAGCTGACGAATGGAGAGCGGCGGCGTGGCTAGGAGCGGCGTTTGGTCCAGGCTTTGCCCTGGCTCGCTCCTTGTTTCGTGATTGCCGTTGCAATTAGCTCCGCCTTGAGTCCGTGCGCCCGAAGATGTGTTAGCACCTGCGCCCGGGCGCGATCTGCGCCAATTTTGCCATCCAGAAAAATCAGCACGGAAGGACCAGCGCCGCTCAAGACTGCACCCAGCATGCCGGGAGTGTTTCTGGAGAGTTTCTGCAACACCGGCAGCAGCGGGCACAACGAAGCACGATAAGGCTGGTGCATGCGATCTTCGAGGGCGGAGGCGAGCCCATCGCGGTGGCCTTGCACGAACGCCGCCAGCAGCAACATGGAATTCTGGACGTTGGCTACGGCGTCCGCCCGAGAGTATTCTGACGGAAGCACGCGCCGGGCTTCTTCAGTGGGTAGCGCGGCGTCGGGTACGGCCAGTAACATCGGCCACTTCCCTTTCGGCGTCAAGCAAGCGACTTGGGCTTCGCCCGTGCTGGACATCTTGGCCACCGCCAATCCACCCAGCCAGCATGCGGCCGCGTTATCAGGATGATGTTCACGGCGCGAGGCTTCACCGACGATTCGGCTGTCCGCCCAGCGCAATTTGCCGAAGTGTACCGCCAGCGCAATCCCGGCCAGGCGCGCCGCCGCAGACGAGCCGCATCCCTTGCCGATCGGAATCTCGTTCTCGATATTGAGGGCTAGGGGCCGAACCGGCTTGCCTTCCGCCTGCAGCACTTCCCGATAAGTCGTCAGGATGAGATGGTTCTCGACTGGGCTACAGATTTCGATGTCTCGCCCTCGTGCCGTGATGGAAAATTCATTGGCAGTTCGGGCCCGAACTTTGAGGAACAATCCGAAGGCGAGAGCCGCGGCATCAAATGCGGGACCGAGATTGGCCGAGGTTGCGGGCAGCACAAGTTCCAGCTGTGATCTTGTGGGCGCACGATTTTTCTTTCCCGGCATCATTGGGAACACCACAGAATGGGAACGGTCAAAGACCTCAGCGGCTGACCCCACCCCTAGAAGTTAGGCTCTAATCGAGCGCTGAAGGGCCGGTCCACCGGACGCACTGCTCTACTCAGGACTGCTGGCAAGCCCTGAGTCTTTCTGCGGGCTGTGAAGTCTCGACCCGCGAAAGAGTATTAGCCTTTCGGTTCAATCCTGTCGGCCTGCTCCAACACCCTCACAACCGTGCTTACGCTGGCATCGAGCACCATGGGAGCGCGCTGCCAGGAACCGAGAACACTTTGAGCTTCCTCCTCCTGGGGCGTGCCCGCGAACAGGTCTCCGCGATGAAACTTAAGCGTGAACTCCGGATCCTTGAGCAGGTGGCCAGTCAAGATCAGCACCACGCTTTCATGCTTCTTTACGAATCCCTGCTTGACCAGGTTCTTCAATCCTGCGAGGGTGACCGCTGAAGCTGGCTCGCAGCCGATGCCATCCGCTCCAATTTCCGCCTTGGCCAGCGCAATTTCGATTTCGCTCACCTGCTCTACTTCACCCCCAGTCGCCTGAAGCACGCGCACGGCCTTCTTCCAAGAGGCCGGACTACCGATGCGGATGGCAGTCGCCAGGGTTTCAGCCTGGACTGGGACCAGCCTCTGTCCCCCAATCTCGCGCATCGATCGAACCAACGCATTAGCGCCTTCGGCCTGGATGACGGAAACTTTCGGCACCCTAGCAATGAGTCCGAGATCCTTCATTTCGAGAAATGCCTTCCCCAGGGCTGAGGAATTTCCCAGATTCCCACCCGGTACGATAACGTGATCCGGCGGCTGCCACTCGAACTGTTCCAGCAACTCGACTGCGGCAGTTTTCTGGCCTTCGAGCCGATACGGATTCACCGAGTTCAACAGGTAAACTGGCATCCGCTGTACAACCTCGTTCAGCACCCGCATGCAGCCGTCGAAATCAGTCTTCAACTGACAGGTAACGGCGCCATAGTCGAGCGCCTGCGAAAGTTTGCCCCAGGTAATCTGGCCTTGCGGAATCAGGACCAGGCTGCGCATTGCGGCGCGCGCTGCGTAGGCCGCCATGGAAGCCGACGTATTGCCAGTGGAGGCACAAGCCACCCAGCGGAACCCTTCCTGGCGCGCGAAGGACGCAGCCACAGTCATGCCAGTGTCCTTGAAGGACCCGGTGGGATTCATGCCCTGGTGCTTCGCATAGAGCCGCTGAACTCCCGCCGCACGACCACAAGAAGGCAGTTCATACACCGGCGTATTACCTTCCCGCAGAGTGATGACCTGAGCCCAGTCATGCAAGGCGGGAAGGACCTCCCGAAAGCGCCAGACCCCGCTTTCATCCAACGCAGTTTGGGACGTGCGGCGCTGCCGCCAGAGCCCTTTGAGCGCAGATGCGTCCAGTGCCGCGGCGCGGATGCCTGCGCTCGTTTTCCAGCCTGGATAAACTACTTCCAGCAGATCGCCACATTGGGCGCAACGGATGTACTTGGCTTCGCCTTCGCGCACAGCTCCGCAGGCAATGCAGCGCAGTTGCGATACACCTGATTCAAGTTTTGACGCAGACGCAACCTGATCAGTCATTCAGGTATAAGCATACGGGAAGGTGGGTCATTTGCCCCCACGCAGGTATTGATCAGTCTTGTTGAGCCAGTCGGCACGCGGCGGATTGAACACATCGAGATCAACCGTGTCCACCATCGCCTCCGCTTTGTGAGGCATGTGGGGAGGGATGGTCAGTACCTCACCCGCGTTCACCACGATCTCTTTGCCGTCAACCCAGAACTTCAATGCCCCTTCCAGGATATAAGTAATTTGCTCATTATGATGACTGTGCCGAGGGATGATGCAGCCTTTCTTCATCAGGACGCGCGCCAGCATGATTTCCTGACCGACTACCATCTGCCGTTGAAGTAGGGGGTTCAAGTCCTCCAATTCAACCGAGCGCCAGGGAATATATTTCAGTTCCATCTTGCTGGCGCGGCTCTTTTTCGCCGTTTTGCGTCCGGCGGTTTTCGGCCCCGCGGTTCTCGTCTCACTCTGTTTTTTGGTTATGCCCTTTGCCTTCGCCATTTTAGTGCACCTTGCCTTGATAAATTTCAACCGCGTTGTCATGCAGATAGCCGCGCCCTAGCTGCAGGGCTTGCGCTTCATTGACCTCGCCTTCTGAAATCATCTCTGCTAGACAGGCCGCCAGGGCCGTGCGCGCCGACTGCACTCCCAGCCAGTAGCTTTCCTCGGCTCCCAGAGTCTGGTTGTACGGGAACGAGTCTGTGCCAAAGGTAATCTTATCGGGAAAAGTTTCCAGCCATTCTTTGAGCACATGCTTGAACTCTGAGGGATACATAGCCAGTTCCATCAATGAGGAATCCATATAGACATTCTGCACCGCAGCCAGCCAGATCGCCTGGTGCTCATAGGGGTAGCCGCCGTGGATCATCACAAACACCGTATTCGAATACTGCGGATCACGCAGAATATTCTCCAGGTTCATGATATTGCCTTCGGACAGGTTGAAATAATCGCCAATCCCTATGGCCGAGTGAATGTGAACCGGCAGATGCAGTCTTCCTCCCTCGCGGATCAGAAATCGGAAAATGTAGTCCTGAAAGGTTCGGTACTCCTGCTCACTTGGAATGCCGCCATTCACAAAGCGCTCATAAACATCCTCGGCCCGATCGCGCGTGGGATCCCCGAATTTTGTCGGGCGGAAATACGCCACTTCGAACTTCATGGCAATCCCGCCCTTCTTCTGATTATCTTCGAGCGTGCGGCTGACAAATGCCAGGTAGCCAGCAAAGTCAGGCGGCAACTTGCTCACGTTCTCCTGTTGCATCCAGCGGTGCAGCATCTTTTCCTGCAGCGGGATGTACACCTCCTCATCACGGTTGCGTGCGCGTTCGCGCTGATTGTCGAACGGCCACATGAACGAATCCGCGAAGAACACCCAGGGAAAGCGCTTGGGATCGAGATATTCCGGCATCATCGCCCGGTTGGCGACGCCTTGCTCAATATTCAGCTTGTCGAGAATGTTAGAAAAGTAGGCGTTGCCCTGCGCTTGCTTCAGCTCGACCTTTTTCTGCACCAGCCACTTGGCGTGTTCCGGCGACAGGTCACTGTAGGGATAGCCGAACAGCGCCTTAGACGCAGCAACCAGTTCGGAATTCGTATCACGCGTGCGCAGCGCGGCGCTTCCCGGCGGCGCAGCCATGGCATCGACATCCGGGTCGTCCGCGAATCCAGGATGTGCGTGATGATCGAAGATGGGAATCTTCTCAATTTGCGGCAACAGCCGCTGGTAGATCTGCTGCACATCCAGCCCGGGCAACGGGCGAGCCTGACTGAAACTAGTCGCCGACATTCCCCAAACCGTGAGCACACAGAGGCCGATCTGCCTACTGCACCCGATCCTCATGAATTCTCCTCGTCCTGGAATGTACCACCGACCGAGAAAATAGCGCGGGCATCCCTTCGGCTCCGCTCAGGGCAGGCTTTGCCGGCTGTCCTAAGCATCCTGCCCTGGGCTGTGGAGGCGAGACGCGCCCACGACAGCCGCCGGGACGGCGGCGCTCTTTACGTCGACGATCCCGCCGGAGCGCCCTGCCAGGCAGAAGAAACTTGCAGAATCCGCTCCACCGCTTCTTGCAGGACGGCCGTCGACGAGGCAAATGAAAACCGCACATACTCCGCGCCAGCAGGCCCGAATGCTGCGCCCGGAATCGCAGCCACTCCGGCCTCTTCCAGCATGATGCGACAAAGCTCCTCGGCGCTTCGTCCCGCTTCCGAGACATTCACCCAGGCGTAGAAAGCACCCTCAGGTGGATCGCAACGAAACCCGGGAACCCGATTGAGGTCAGGGACAAACTGCTCACGCCGCTTGGCCAATTCGCGCACCATGCGCGACGTGGCACCTTCCCGGTCCCGCAATGCCTCAATGGCCCCATACTGGGTGAATTCAGCGACGCAGGTGTAAGTATTAACGATCAGCATCGCCAGCGCGGGCACGATCCGCGCAGGAGCGAGCGCGTATCCCAGCCGCCAGCCGGTCATGGCAAAGCTTTTGGAAAAGCCGTCAATGATCAGCGTCCGCTCCTCCATGCCGGGGTAGCTCATCATCGATTTGTAAGCGCCGCCATAAATAATGCGGGCATAGATTTCGTCAGAAAGAACCAGCAAGTCGTGCTTGACCGCCAACTTTGCCATCTCGCGCTGCACTTCGTCGGTGTAAACCGTGCCTGTGGGATTGCCCGGTGAGTTCGTGATTAGCACTTTGCTGCGAGGTGTGATCTTGGCGGCAATTTCATTCGCATCGGGCTGTAGGTGATTTCTCGCGGAGAGTTCAAACGGCACCGGAATACCGCCTAACCCCAGCGTGATAGACGCATAGCCCGGAAATCCGGGATCGGGATACAACACCTCGTCTCCGGGATCAATCAGCGCCATCATCGCCATGAAGAGCGCGATCTTGCACCCAGGAGCGATGACGATGTTGTTTGCGGAGACACTGAGATTCCGCGTATCCCGCAGATAAGCAGCCAGGGCCTCCCGCAGGGCGGGCACGCCGGGCACGGGGCAATAGCGATCCCTCCCTTCATCGATCGCACGCTTCAGAGCAGCATTCACTGACGCCGTGGGATGGAAGTCCGGCTCCCCCAGTTCCAGGTGGATGATGGAGCGGCCTTCCCGTTCCAGTTCTGTGGCGCGAGCAAACACAGAGAGCGCTCCCTCGCCACTCATCACCGACATGCGCGCGGCCAGTGGTTGCATTCAGACCTGCCCTGCCAAACTATTTTTCGGGATGGGAGTGACCGGGATGCGCAGCGCATCCACAAAGCGTGGGAAGAATTCGAAAACTGCTGCGGTGGCCATTAATTCGACAATCTGCTGATCGTTATACACGGCCTTCAATTTGGCGTAGAAGACATCATCAATCTGGCGAGCGGAGTGATGGAGTCGGTCGGCACAGCGCAGGCCCAGTTTTTCCGCCTCCGTGAAGGGTCCGCTTTCAAAATCTGCTTTGATTGCGACGATATGCGCTTCGGACGCTCCCTTCTGCCGGGCTGAGAGCGAGTGCGCCGTCACAGCGTAATACGAGCCTTGCAACACCGACATCCGAGTGGCCACAAGTTCCTTATACCAGCCTGGCAAGGCGCCCTCACTTAGCAGCGGCTTCAGAAGAGCGGCAAAGCCCAACGCCAAAGCCGGCGTGTTGGCCACCGTCTTGAACATGTTGGGCACGACGCCCCGCTGCTGGAGTAGAGCGTCATACAGGGCGCCAAGCTCGGGCGGAACCTGGTCCCGCTCGAGCATCGGAATGCGCCCCTTGTTTTCGTTTTCCACCACGTTAAAACGCCCAGCGCAAGGAGAACTGGATAAGGCGTGGCGTACCCACAGTCGAAACAATCTTGCCAAACGCGGTTCGATCGCCCCCCACGTCGACCACGGACGGATTCCCGAAATTAGCGTGGTTCCAGATGTTGAAGAAATCCGCAGTAAAACGCAGCGTTTGGGTCTCGGTAATGCGGAAGCTCTTGAGCAGCGAGAAGTCCCAATTCTGCTGGAAGGGACCACGATAGATGTTCCGGCTCAGGTCGCCGAAAGCGCGGGTGCAGGCGTTCGCATCCAACGCGCACCCTGCCGGATCGGCCGGAGCCGCGAAGTCGAAATTGTTGCGGTCCACATAACCGTCGATACGCTTATGAATGTCGCCCGAGGTCAGGCCAGCCTTGATCGAGCCGCCAGAGGCAAGGTTAGCACCCAAAGACGAAGGCGCCAGTCCGGGAAACAGGTAGGCGTTGCCGGCTCCGAGATCCAGGATCGAAAACGGAACGCCCGACTGCAAGATGGTAATGCCGCTGATCGCCCAGCCGCCAAGCGCCGTGCGCTTGAAGCCCGTTGCCGAGGAGAAAAACGGAAGATCGTAGCGGTAGCTGACGGTGAGCCGATGAGTACGGTCGAAATCCGAAAGCCCGCGCGAGAAGCGCAGATCACTCTCATCATTGAACGCCGTGTTCAGAGCTGTGTTGCCGCTCGAAGTTGCGTCCGTCGCCTTTGAAAATGTGTAGGCGCCTTGAAAATAACCCGCTCCCCAACGCCGGGACAGAGTGGTCTGCACCGAGTGATAATGCGAGTAGGCGTCGTTGGCAAAAATTTGGAACCCGCCCCAGCCATTCACCCCTTGCAGATTGGAACGTGCGACCCCATTGGCCACTGTGCTCTCCGTGATCTGGAAGGTGCTGCCGTCTGCCGCGGTGACGGTGACAGGATTGGTCGCTGTGGCCAGCTTCGCCTGAATGCTCGTCCGCGTCTCACGCAAATGGACGGCATGATTTCCTATATACCCAACTTCTAGAACCCATTTCTTGGGAAGTTCACGCTGAATCGTGAAGTTCCACTGCTGTGTATTAGGCACCACGAAGTGACGAGGAACCGTGAGCACAAACAGCAGCGTAGAAGGAACCAGGCCCGGGCCTCCGGAGGCGCAAGCGTAGTTGGGAAATTGAGTGGTATCGCCGCCTGGAAAACCTTGCAGCGCACCCAGGCAAGGGACGAATCCCGGGTCGAGCACCCCGCCGGCGGGCAGCGCGTTCGGATTCGCGCCATTGGTCTGGCATGCGGGAGGAGCATTGGGCGAAAAGAATGTGGACAGGCAACCCGGAACATTGCCCAAACTTGCAACCGGCAGGTACGGCGCCTGAAAGGAAAGCTGGTCCACCGTGCCCACATCCTCGCGCACAAAGTAGATTCCGTAGCCGCCTCGAACTGTGGTCGTGTGATGGCCTAAAACGTCCCAGGCAAACCCGACTCGCGGGCCCAATCCAGTGGAATAGTTGTTCTTTAAGGTTGAGTCATTACTTCCTCCGGTCAACCCGGTCACGTTCAGCTTGTTGGCGCACTTGCCATAAACGAACGGATACTGGCCGCTGTTTGCCAATTGCGGATCGAAGTTTCCGATGTGGCAAAGCTTGTCATAGAAAGCCCCCAGCACTTCGGTACGCAGCCCAAGATTCAAGGTCAGATCGGAGCGGGCTTTCCAGTCGTCCTGCACGAAGAAGCCGTAGTTGTTGTCGCGGTACTGATGGTTGTACACTCCGCCGCCGCCGAAACTACCGTCCGGCGCGCCTTCCAGGAACTTCTGCCAGTCCGTCAACCCGCCGCTGCCCAGACTGTTCACGAAGAATAGCTGTCCGTTGAAAACCTGCGGAAACAGTTTGTCGAGATTTACCCGGGTGTATTCGCCACCGAAGCGGAAGACGTGCGCGCCCTTCACCCAACTGAGTGTGTCGACAACGTTGTAGTTGTTCTGGGTCTGAAACTGATCGGCAGGCGGCGTCGGACCGATCTGAAAACTGGACAAGCTGAACTTATAAATCGACTTGGTGACATTGTTGGTGGGGCGGTCGATACCCAGTTGGTCAGCGGTTACGGGCGGTACGTTGATCAGGCTGTTGTTAATCCTCACATATCCGAAACGAAAGTCGTTCACTACCGCTGGCGAAAACAGGTGGGTCTCATCCACGGTGAAGAAGCGGTCATTGAGCGGTAAATCGTAGGGGAAGTCCAGATCGTTCGCGCTGATGCTACTGGCCAAAGTCCCGCCCAGCGAGGCCTGCAATCCGCCAGCACCAAAAGGCAACAATGATTCCGCGTTCGAGAAAAAGAATCGCGCGGAAACTTTGTCATTGCCGCTCCGGAATTCGCGGTCCCAGGTTGCGGTGAACTGATCGTCGGTGTAGCGGCCCGGTTTGCTCACCACGTACTGGCCGGTATTCACAGAGCCGCTGAGCGGATCCAAACCCGGAGTGCAATCCTGCGCGCAGCCTGGAGCGACCACTCCAGAAGGGATGAGGAAGCCCTGCGCGTTTGGGAACTGAAGGTTCTTAAGTTGGAGCAATCCAGTTCCGCCTGCATTTGAGATCACCGGATCGACACTGGGAATGCCGAATACGGCAGCCAGGTTCGCCGGCGAGCGGTCCGTGGGAAGCAGGGGAATCAGTGAGCTGATGAACGTCCCCGGCGATAAACCACTGCGCTGCCGGGTTCCCTGATAGTTGCCAAAGAAAAATCCGCCCTTTGCGGCTCGGCCCACCGGCCCACCGAAACTGCCGCCAAAAATGTTTTGCTTAACCGAGGGCCGTGGCTGCCCGGCGCGGTTTACAAAGTACTCGTTTGCGTTCAAAGCGTCGTTGCGGAAGAACTCGTAGACATCGCCATGGAAGTTTTTGGTGCCGGACTTTAGGATGGCGTTCACGTTGCCGCCGCCATTGCGACCTTGGCTGGCGTCATAGAGCGAGGTCTGCACCTTGAATTCCTGAATCACGTCCGGATTGGGCAAGGGCACATTCGTGGCCTGTGCCACGTTGTAATCGGTCGCACTGATGCCTTCAATCAGCAGATTGTTATTGTCCTCGCGCTGTCCGTTCACGATGACGCGGACATTGCCGCGCCCCAGCTGCGCCGAAGCGTTCAGCTCGCTCTGGGCTCCGGAGGAGAGTGTCAACAGCTGCTGGAAGTTTTGCGTGGCCAGGGGCAATTCACGGATGGTACGTGATTCGACGGCTTGTCCAGTTGTGGCCGTGGAAGTCTCCACGGTTTGCACCTGCGCCTGGACTTCAACCTTTTCTTGCACCGCCAGCGGGCGGAGTTTGGCTTCCATGCGCGTGGTTTCGGTGACTCGCACCGCTATATCCGTAAATTTGGCTTCCTGAAAGCCCGAGCTGACCACGCTTATGGTGTAATTGCCGGCCGGAAGCAGCGTGACAGTAAAGGAACCGTTGGCGTCGGTTTTCGTGGCACGGCTGGCCACGCCGGTGTCCTGGTTGACGATGCGGACGTCAGCGCCCGCCACCACGGCGCCGCTCGGATCCAGTACGGTTCCGGTGATCGCACCTGTCGCGCCGCCCTGGGCCAGTGCCTGGGCCACCCAGATTAGTCCCCCCATGCTGATCCAAAGCAACCTACTCATTGACTTCCGCATACACTGCCCCCGATATCCATGCTCGTGTACTTGAATCCTGCAGAGATGGCCGATCAGAATTTCAAAGGACAATCAGCAGTCGCGGCGGTCCAAGGCCGGCAAGAACAGCCAGCGCGGCAAGAGCCATAAGCTTTGGTGTGTCCTGCTCCCATGACGAAATTTCCCTCGCAACAAACTGCAGCTCGGAATCAAGAAGATGCCCGACAGATTACTAGAAACCAATAGAGTTGGCAATAACCGGACCTTTTAACCCTTTTAACTCCTTTTGACCTTAACCCTTTTAACCAAACCGACCACACCATAGTCTAATGACATTGGTTACAACCCTTTGTACATCCCTCCATCTACAAGCACTGTCTGTCCGGTAACGTACGATGCCCGATCGGAAGCCAGCCACACAATAGTATCGGCAACTTCTCTCGGTTCCCCCAACCGTCGCAATGGCGCGTCCGCAGCCCAGCCATCAAGGACTTCTTTTTCGTCTCTCCCCAAAGTGCTACTACGGCTTTTGGCCAACTCTTTGAGCCGGTCAGTGGCAGTAAAACCCGGCCCCACGTTATTCACCAAAATTCCGTCTTTGCCAAATTCATTGGCCAGACTTTTTACCAGGCCAACGACGGCGGCGCGGACCGCATTTGAAAGAACCAGATCAGCCACAGGCTGCTTGGTCGTGATCGAGGTGATGGTGATGATCCGGCCCCAGCGCTTGCGTTGCATATGCGGGATTACTTCGCGAGCGAAATAGACCGTGCTCATGAAGTTCGCCGCGACCGCCTTGTCCCAGTCATCCACACTGGTTGCAAGGAACCCCTTGGCAGGCGGCCCTCCGGCGTTGGTTACACAAATGTCGGCAGCGCCGAACTTGGCCACCATCCCGGCTACAAACTGGTGCACCGCACCCGCGTCGGTCACGTCCAGCGCTTGCGCAAACACTTCAGCACTGTACTGTTTCCTGACGCTGTCGGCAGCTGCCACTAGCGTCCGCTCGTTTCGGGCGCACATGGCGACTTTGCAGCCTTCGGCAGCGAACGCCTCAGCCGTGGCCCGCCCAATTCCCTGGCTGGACGCAGCCACAATCGCAACTTTACCCTTTAGACCCAGTTCCATAAGACTGGAATTATAGATGGACCAAATCGTACCCGCGAATAGCCCCCGCCTCTTGCCCACTTCGCATCGGAACGTTACTCTTGGAAGTGTCGTGCGCTCGAACATTTGTTTCCTTCGCAATCGAGGCCTCATGGCAAATCCCGCGAAGTACGTTTGGCTGGATGATGAACTGAAGGATGCCACAAAAAGCGGAGTTCCCATCGTCAACGCCGGCTTGCATTATGGTTTCAGCGTTTTCGAAGGCATTCGCTGCTACGCAACGGACCGCGGACCAGCCGTTTTTCGACACGAAGAGCACGTCGACCGCCTGCTCGACTCCGCCCACATCGTCGGTTTCCGAGACCTTCCCTGGACTCGCGACACGCTGATTGCCGCCATTCACAAGACGGTCGCTGCCAATAAGTTTTCCGCATGCTACGTCCGCCCGGTGATTTATCTGGACGGCGCCATGAACCTGGTGGTCGACAGCGGAAAACCTCGGCTGATCATTGCGGTGTGGGAGTGGACCGCTTTCCTTGGTGATGAAGCAAAGGAACGCGGCATTCGCGCCAACATTTCGTCTTTCACCCGCCTGCACCCGAACATCATGATGACCAAGGCCAAAGTCTCCGGAAACTACGTGAGCTCGATTCTGGCCAAAACCGAATCCCAACGCGCGGGCTTCGATGAAGCCATCATGCTCGATCCTCAGGGCTACGTCGCCGAGTGCACCGGCGAGAACATTTTTCTGGTACGCGACAATGTGATTTACACTCCGGCCCGCGGAGCCATTTTGGAGGGAATTACGCGTGACAGTCTGATCACTTTGGCGCGCGACTTGGGTCACACTCTCATCGAGGAGCCGATTTCCCGCGACCAACTCTATATTGCTGACGAAGTTTTTGTCTGTGGCACTGCCGCCGAAGTTGTTGGTTTGCGGGAAATCGACTTCCGCACCATCGGCAACGGAAAAACCGGGCCGGTGACGCGCGTATTGCAAGCCGAATTTGAGAAGCTCACCTGCGGACGCCATCCGCGCTCCGCCCAGTGGCTGTCTCATGTGCCGGCGTTCGACGCAGCTCTGGCCAGAGCGTAGCAACACTGTAAGGAGCAGGCATGAAAAAGCACAAGCGCCACCAGGAAACCGAAGCCGTTCATGGCGGCACCGATCTTCAAAAGAAGAATGGGCCGCTCTCCACCCCGATTTATCAGACTTCCACATTCGAGGTCACCGACAGCGATCAGCAGCTACGTGCCACATCCACCGACATGTTCTACACGCGCTACGGCAACCCCACTCACACCGTAGCTGAGAAAGCGATTGCTGAACTCGAAGGCACCGATGCCGCGCTGCTCTTCGCTTCCGGGATGGGAGCCATCACAACTTCCGTCTTGTCCCTGCTGAAAAGTGGCGATCACATCGTCGCTCAGCGTGACATTTACGGTGGCGCCACAAAATTCTTAAGCCAGTGGCTACCTAAGCTCGGCATCGAAACTACGTTTGTGGATACGACTGAATATGATCAGCACGCGCGTGCCGTTCGACCGAATACAAAGCTGCTGTATCTGGAATCGCCAACCAATCCCATATTGCGCGTGGTTGACCTGCGCAAAGTAACTGTTCTTGCCCAGCAGCATAATCTCGTTACGTTCATCGATAGCACTTTTGCCACGCCTATCAACCAGTGTCCGGCGGATTTCGGCATTGATCTCATCATGCATTCCGGAACTAAGTATTTCGCCGGACACTCAGACCTGATCTGCGGTATCGTCGCTGGCCGCCATGACCTGATCCAGAAAATTCACGAAACCCGTACCACCCTGGGCGGGACTATGGATCCCCACGCCGCCTGGCTACTCCTCCGCGGCATCAAGACCCTGGCGGTGCGAGTGCAGCGGCAGAACGACAACGCCTTGCGCGTCGCCCAGTTCCTTGCCCAGCATTCCCAGGTGCGGCGCGTGCATTATCCATTCGTCGAGGGCCATCCCCAGCGTGCTTTAGCCATGGAGCAGATGCACGGCGGTGGTGGTGTCCTGAGCTTCGAAGTGGACGGCACTGGGGAAGATGCCAAGCGTCTCTCGGAAGCGCTGCACCTGTTCACGCTGGCGCCGAGCCTGGGCGGAGTCGATTCCCTGGTGAGCCTGCCGGTGCTAACGTCGCACGCCATGATCTCCGCTGAGCAGCGCCAGAAAATGGGCGTGACTGAGCAAATGATCAGGCTTTCGGTAGGAATCGAAAGCGTCGACGACCTCATCGCCGATCTGGAGCAAGCGCTGACAGTCGTATCGTCAACGCGCCAGCACGCCCAGGCAGGTTAGGCGTATCCTGGCGATCTTTCTTCCTGAGCAGAGTCGATGCTTCGCAGTGCGAAGCATCCACGGAGTCGAAGGACCCCTACCTAAATTGAAAATCCGGGCCCTTGAACGGCGCGGAATTTGCAGCCTAAGCTCTCCGTCACAGCGAAATGTTTGAATAGCGCCATATGGAAGTTCGTGCGGTTCGGCTGGTTCAGGATATTCCTTCCCACAGTGCCGAAGGTCAAGCCCCGAGGCTCAGCCAATGCGGTTTCTGCCTAGGTCACCTTGCGCGTGGACTCTCGTACCGCCAGCTCCGGTGCCATTTTGCGGTGTACTGCTGCCACCTCTCGCTTCTCCAGTACCGCGTTGATGCCCTCCACTACGAGGTTCGCCGCCATCGCTCCCATCGCTTCCATGGGCTGGCGTATCGTGGTCAGCGGCGGCGTGTACAGACCACAAGCCGCGACATCATCAAAACCGATGACCGAGCAGTGCTCCGGCACGCGCAGACCTGCCTTCGCCATGGCACGTATTGCGCCAAACGCCGTCATGTCGTCGAACGCCATAAGGGCCGTGAATGGCCTCTTCCGTTTGATCAGTTCCTCCGTTAATTTGTAGCCGGCTTCAAAACTTGAAATCGGATCTCGCGATTCTGGTAGGTCCAGGATCAGCCGAGGATCGAGTTCCAAGCCGCTGCTCTTTGCAAACGAGCGAATCCCGCGCCATCGGGGAGCGCTGTCCGCCAACGTCTTGGGACCGCGGACGAAGGCAATCTTGCGGTGTCCCAGAAGGTACAGGTGTTCCACTGCGGCATAAGCCCCAAGCTCGTTGTCCACGATCACCGAACTGACGGAATCGGTTTGCAGTTCGCGCCCGATCATCACCGTAGGAATACTGCTCTTCTCCAGGTCGGCCAAAACGTCGATGTCCACAAACAGCCAGTTGGCCAGGACAATCAACGCTTCCACCCGGCGGTCCAGCAACATCTCCAGATAACGTTCGAACCGGCTGCGTTCGTTGTGCACGTCGGTCAGGATGGGAAGATAAGAGGATTGGTAAAGGGAATTTTCAATGCCGCGCAGAATGAGTGTGCAATAAGGGTCGGTCATATCGAAGACCATCACGCCGACCGTATGGCTGCGTTTACTACGCAGCGAGCGGGCAAATAGATTGGGGCGGTACCCCAATTTCTTGGCCGTCTTCTCAATCCGGTTCTTGGTCGCCGCCGGGATGTAGCGCGCCAGGGGAGCGTTGTTCAGCACGATGGAGACGGTGGTCGAGGAAAAACCACTTTCTTTTGCCACGTCCCGGATAGTGATAACTGAAGTCTTGACCATAATGAATCGCTCGCCAAGAGGGCTACCACATCGATCATTCCCGGAGTCTCTCGCGGGACCCGCCAATATAGATTTGCCCGACTTGAATTTCAGGCCGTCGCTGGCGGACACTACAGCAGAGTGAAATCCGTGTCAAGGCTCCTCACCGTCATTTAACCGTCATTACCGTCATTTGTGCTCGCGCTCCTGTCCAGCGCGGCGGCGCAGACCGTGCGCCCCAGGGGAAATCAACTCAAACTGCAGACCCTCAGCAATGGTCTCAGCAACGCGAGGCCGCACTGAAGAAAAATAATCTCGACACGACCGAGCGCTCATTTCGCAGCGTGCTGTCTGGACTCGTAGGCGCCGGGCTAGGCCAATCTGGGCGTCATGTCTATGCGGCGCAAACAATGGCCGCAAGCGCTCGAGATGTTGCCTAAGTCCGAACAGATGGTCCCCTGGGGGGAAGCGGAAGCGAATCTGCGCCAGGCCGCGCGCCTCGATCCCGGGCGCCTCGATCCCGGGCAGGGCAGTTCTCATTACCAACTAGCTCGCGTCTACCACAGTGAGCGCAAATACGCTCAGGCGCTGGGCGAACGATGCGGCGGCCAAAATTGATCCCGGTACTTCGAGTGTTCATTAGCGCGAGCAGTTGCTCGAGCGCCTAGGTCGCACCCAGGAAGCCGGGCCAAGATGGATGCCACCAGGCGGGTGATAAACGAACACTGAGACAAGCCCAGAAAGAGATTTACGGCCGCCCTACCCCAATCCGGAGCTGACACAGGAACCTCGGTAGCCCATTTCCGGTAAACTATGGCTGTTCACAGTTAATCCCGCTGAGCGGCCCAATCACCCTGAAGGAGTTCTGCGATGAAAAGCGCGCTGAAAATTGTCGGCATCGTTGTAGCCATCATTCTGTTGGTGGTCATTGCGCTGCCCTTCCTGGTCAACGTGAACCGCTTCCGCCCCAAGCTGGAATCTGAGCTTTCCACATCCCTCGGCCGCGAGGTCAAGGTAGGCAATCTCAGTCTTTCCATCTTGTCGGGAAGCGTAGCGGCGGAGAATCTTTCGATCGCTGACGATCCTGCCTTCGGCAAGGATCCGTTCATTCGTGCCCAAGCGCTGAAGGTGGGCGTCGAAGTCATGCCACTGATATTTTCTAAGACCTTGCACATCACTGATCTCGCGCTGGACAAACCGGAGATCTTTCTACTGCATGACGCCTCCGGAAAATGGAACTTTTCCAGCCTGGGAAACAAGTCCGAGGCTTCGGCGGCCAAAACACCTCCCACTGGTGGAGCGCCGTCTTCAACACCGAATCTTTCCGTCGGCAAGCTGGAAGTAAAAGATGGCCGCCTGTCGGTGAACCGCGCCAACTCTGCTACTAAAGCTCACTTGTATGACAATGTGAACATCGTGGTGCGCAATTTTTCCCTGATCTCCCAGTTCCCCTTTAGCCTTAGAGCTGACCTGCCGGGCGGCGGCAATTTGAAGCTCGAGGGCAGGGCAGGCCCGATCAACTCCGCCGATGCCGCCGCGACTCCATTGGAGGCGAAGGTCAACGTCAAGCGTCTTGACCTCGCAGCTTCTGGATTCGTGGACCCATCTTCCGGCATCGCCTGTCTCGCCGACTTTGATGGCACACTCAATTCCGATGGCCGTCAGCTCCGCACCAGCGGCACGCTGAAAGCCGACAATCTCAAGCTGGCGGAAAAGGGTTCGCCAGCCAAACGCCCCGTCGAAGTGAAGTACGCCACCGTCTATGATTTCGAAAAGCAATCGGGAACCCTGACCCAGGGCGACGTCTCCCTGGGCAAAGCTCTGGCCAAGCTAACCGGCACTTACCAAACGCATGGAGAATCGACGCTATTGAACATGAAACTCAACGCCGACGGCATGCCGGTGGACGATCTTCAGGCCATGTTGCCCGCGCTCGGTGTCATCCTGCCCTCCGGATCAACGTTGCAAGGTGGAACCCTTTCCGCGAACCTGGGCCTCGCCGGACCGGTCGACAAGTTGGTTATCAGCGGCCCCATCCGCCTGGCGCAGACCAAGCTTGCCGGCTTTAATCTCGGCTCCAAGATGTCCGCCATATCCGCCCTCTCCGGCACCCAGACCGGGCAGGACACTTCCATCCAGAACCTGAGCACCGATGCGCGCGTCGCGCCCGATGGTGTGCGCACGCAGAACATCAACCTGACGATCCCCGCTCTCGGGACCGTCAGCGGAAACGGAATGATCAGCCCGGGGGGCGCTCTGAACTACAAGATGATCGCCAGCCTTTCCGGCGGTGCGGTCACCGGGGTCTCACAACTCGCGGGCCTGGGCGGTAAGGGTGGCAGCATTCCTTTCTTCATTCAGGGAACGACCTCCGACCCGAAGTTTGTGCCTGATGTGCAGGGCATGCTGGGCAGCCAATTGAAAGGTGGCTTGGGAAATCTGCAAGGGCTGAAGGGAAAGAATCCCGCCGGCAACTCTCCGATAGACGCGCTGGGCGGATTGTTGGGGAAGAAGAAGAAACAGTAGCGCGTCGGAGTCGGGACCTCGGGCCTCAGGTCTGCGTAACTGGCGGGCAGGTGAGTCATCAAACGAAGAAATGACTCCCCACTACGTTATGCAAGGCCGAGAAATGTTCCGCCTGGAACACTCTGCGAGTATAGCTTCTCGATATGCCCGGGAAGTTGTGGCTTTCATTGGTCTAAGTCATGCCGAAATTTCGGCGCGCAGTCGGCACTGCGTGCAGTGACTGATGCCCAGCCATGAATTGTGGTGCGGTATACTTTCCGCCAATTCCCACCCACCTTTGTGCAAGCACAAGGAGCGACGCCATGGCCGAGAATGTGCCTCTAAATTTTCCCCATCACGCCCGGTTTGATCCACCATTCCACTTCTTCATCCTGCCGGTGTTTGGGATCACTTTGATCGGCGTCATCGTGCATCTCTGGTGAGAGGGCCGGGTTTGCACTCTGCATGGTTAGTCGTATTCATGCTCGCGACGACAGCGACCGCTTTCAAGATGCGGCTCTATGCTGAGGTGCAGGACCGGATCATCCGGCTCGAGGAACGGCTGCGGCTTGCCGGTCTACGGGATGAACCTCTACGCGGTCGGAGAACTCTCGGTATCACAGCTAGTCGGACTGCGCTTTGCTTCCGATGCGGAGCTGCCCGGGCTGGCGGCCAGAGCCTTGTCAGAGAGCGAAATCGGTTGGGCAGTGGAGGCCAGACTACTGGGGAGTGTGAAGGTTGAAATCAGTTGGCGGTGGAGATCGCTAGCATTCGCAGGTGTTTGATTCCGGTTTCACGATTCCGCCAGCGGCTTGGCCAGGCTGTCGCACGAGTGAACCTGCTTAAGATGATGCTCAAAGCCGCGGGTTAGGGCTTTCTGGTACTCCTCGCGATCAGGGCGACGGGCTGTGGCAGTGACTTTGAACGTCACGTCGGGACAGGATGTGCAGCTACCCTCCACGGGTATATCGCCTAGCCATTTGGTCACGCGCAAGCATGGCTTCTTCATTTCCCAAGTCTCCCACAAGGGCTGAAGACTTGGCTAGGAGGGATGCGAGGACAAGGTTCAGTCTGCTGCCACGTCCTGGATAGGACCTGGCTCGGCGCGCCGGCGGGAGGAGCGGTTGGGAGGCAGACCGGCATCGCGGATCTTATAGAGCAGGGCGCGGTAACTGATGCTCAGAGCGCGGGCCGCCTGCTTGCGATTCCAGTGATGGGCTTGCAAAACTTTCAGGATTACTTTGCGCTCCAGTTCTCGGGTGGCCTGGCGCGTGATGGTCTTGAGAGCGATCGGTCCATCGAAATTGATGTCGGGATTGAAATACTCCTGGCGGTGCGAGACCAGGTCGCTGCTGATGACCTCTTCGTTGCCGAGAATCACGTAGCGCTTGATCAGGTTCTCCAGTTCGCGGATGTTGCCCGGCCAGTGATACTTCTGCAGCGAGGCCATCAAGTCCGCCGAAAGAGAACGGGCGCGGCAGTTGTACTTGCGGTTGTAGTACTCCAGAAAATATGTGACCAGGTCCGGAATGTCACCGCGACGCTCGCGCAATGGCGGCATCTGAAGATTAACCACGTTGATGCGATAGAACAGATCCTGGCGGAAAGTGCCGCTCTCGATTTCCACTTCCAACACGCGGTTGGTGGCGCAGACGACGCGGACTTCGACTTTCTTGTCCTCCTGAGCGCCGATGCGGCAAAACTGCCCGTCCTGCAACAACTGCAGCAGCTTGGACTGCAGGCCCAGGTCGAGTTCGGAAATCTCGTCCAGGAAAAGCGTGCCGCGATGAGCCAGTTCTACGCGCCCCGGTTTCGAGCCATAGGCTCCGGTAAACGCGCCTTTTTCGTATCCAAAAAGCTCGCTTTCCAGGAGCGTGCCCGGGATAGCGGGACAGTTGACTTTGACAAAAGGACCGCTCCGCCAGGGAGAGAGGCCATGGATCATGCGTGCGACGATGTCTTTGCCGGTACCGCTCTCGCCCTGGATCAGGACGGGGACGTTAGCGGTGGCCACCTTGTCCATGCGGTCCCGAAGGGATTGCATGACCTCAGAGTGGCCGAATATTACCGCCTCGGGAGGAAACTCTCCCAGAGAAGTAGCCAGCGAACTGACGGAGTTTGTCGTTGTCATGAGTGATCTAGTGGCCCATAGCCTGTGCGTACGGGCTTTACTGTGCACCCCGAGAGCCAAACCCCGCCAATCCCTGAATCAGGGCTCTAAAACGAAAGTAAATGGTTTAGATTTAGGGGGTTGTAGGATTTATTGCCAGCGCGACCGATGTTCGGCAAGGCCCATGGCTCCGGCTTGGAGTCGATTGGAGGCGTAGGAAAAACTTTTCACAGAATAGAAGCAACTTTCCTTTGGCGGGACCGACGAGCGGCTGGTTGGCTCACCAAAGGATGAGAGAACTTGAGACCCACCAGGTGGTAGCCGTCGGCGTGGGTCACCCAGAGGGTTCGGGCACGAAGATTGCGGGCCGCCCTGGGCAGGGAAGTGGCGGCAGCCAACGGCGCACTGGGAATTTCGAGCAGAACCTGCGCTGCGAGCGGCAAAGAGCGGCGAACCGCGACCAAGGCGCCGCCGGCGGAGATGTTAAGCGCGGTGGCGAACTCCAGAAGCTCTTTTCCTCTTTCATCGCGGCTGCGAACAAATACTGGTATGGCGATGGCGAGACGCGGCCATTTTCGGCGCTCTGTTGCAGGATTCAGACGCTTCAAACCCACCTCTTTAAACACGAGATAAGCCCTTCTCCCGCAGCTTGGGGGCCAAACTAACCGGGCTGGGGTCGCTATTTGGCACGAGAAACCGGCAAGAGTTCGGGCGATTCCTCGGTCCGTCAGGCATTACCGCGGTATTCAACCCTTCAAGATTCTCCTTATATTCGCCCCTGGGAGATGGCTTTAGTCTCGAACTTTGAATCTCTTAGAACTGCAAGGTTTTTCTCTTCCGTGATCACTTGGTTGCATTTTCCGTTGACAGTAGAAAAACGGTGTCATACGATTGTGGCTACCGATCCTTGCGCTCGGCTATTTTCGCCCCTCCCCGCGTAAGTCAAACCTGTGAGATGGAATGGGAGTCGTGGCAGAAAATACGTGTCTCTCTGGGGAATCCGAACCCGAAGTGGCTAGCGCAAAATTGACCCCCGCCAAGGGCCCAGTCGCGGATCCTCTCAGCTACGACGAGCTGCTGCAGGAGTACAACCAGCTGCGCGAGCGTTCCTTACGCACGACCAACGCGCTCGGGTCGGCAGCCCACGACCTCAAGACCCCGCTCGCGATTCTGAACGGCTACATCGAACTGCTGCAGAACGAAAAATTGGGCTCGCTCAACGAACGGCAGCGGGAAATTCTCGGGGACATGCACTCTAGCGGCCAGCGTTTGCAGCAATTTATACAGGATTTTCTCAGCTACACTGTGCTCGAAACCGGCGAGATGAAGATGCGATACGAGACCGGCAACCTCAATCCTTGCCTGTCAGAAGTTTGCCGTCTCTGGTCCCCTCGGTTCCAGGAAAGGGGCCTGGCGCTGTACTTTCTGGCCAACGACAAATTGCCTGAACTCGCATTTGACTCGCCCAAGTTGCAGCGGGTGATTTCTAATCTTCTAGAGAATGCCTCCAAGTTCACGCCATCCGGGGGCACGGTATGGCTGCACGCCGAGCCCTACATGTGGGAGCGACGCAGCCCCAACAGCTCCGCAATTTCCCGCGAGCGGCGGCGACAGAATAATCCCCAACCCAACTCGGTAAAGGTCAGCGTTTCCGACACCGGCCCCGGAATTCCCGCCGAATATCACATCGAGGTTTTCGACGACTTCTTCCGTTTGCCGCAAAATGAAGCGCAAACGGAAGGCATGGGTTTGGGACTGGCTATCGCACGCCGCCTAGTGAACGCCATGGGGGGCAAGATCTGGGTGGAAAGCGAACCCGGGGCGGGCGCCAAATTCTCTTTCATCGTTCCCCTCAAGCCGGTTTCCAGTGCCCCCAGTAAAGGGAAAAACAAATGACCGAAGCGGTCAATATTTTGTTGGTCGATGATGAACCAGGAATGTTGCGATACATCCGCACCCTGCTCGAGGTCGATGAGTACACGGTCGAAACCGCCTCGACCGGCGAAGAGGCGCTCGAGCGCGTGCAGAAGGGACTGCGGCCCGATCTGGTGCTGCTGGACCTGCTCATGCCCGGAATCGACGGTCTGCAGACGCTGGAGCAGTTGCGCCAGACCCTGCCAGGCGTAAAGGTGGTGATGCTTTCCTGCGTCAGCGACACCCGCAAGGTGGTGCAGGCGATCCGCCTGGGCGCCCATGATTACCTGACCAAACCGTTTCAGAAGGCCGAACTCGACACAGTTATTGACCAGTGCCTGGGGAAGAACCAGCAGAACTATCCCGGCGAAGTAGAAGAGCTTTACGACGACGTGTTTTTCGTAGCGGCCAGTCCTGCCATGCGCAAGATTCGCTCGCAGGCCGCGTTAGTAGCCAATGTTGATATTCCAGTTCTGATGTTGGGGGAAAGCGGCACGGGTAAGGAAGTGGTGGCGCGGCTGGTGCACAAGCTCTCTCCACGCGCCCATCGCACTTTTCTCAAGGTGAATTGCGCGGCCGTGCCGGGCGACTTGCTGGAAAGCGAGTTGTTCGGTTACGAAGCAGGTGCGTTTACCGGCGCCACCCATACCAAGCCGGGCAAATTTGAGCTTTGCAACAAGGGGACGATCCTGCTCGACGAAATCGGCGAGATGCCGCCTCTGTTGCAGGCCAAGCTGCTGCACGTATTGCAGGACCAGCAGTTCTCGCGCCTGGGCAGCCGGTCCGTCATCAAAGTGGACGTCCGCATTCTGGCCGCGACCAACATCAATATCCCGGAAGCGCTGGCCAGCAAGCGTCTGCGTGAAGACCTCTACTACCGGTTGAACGCTTTTACGCTGCAATTGCCCCCGCTGAGGGAGCGGAAAGAAGAAATTCCTATTTTGCTGAAGCATTTCATGTCTCGCATGTCGGAGCAGTACGCGCGGCCTCCGCTGCCGCTGTCTCCGAACCTGCTGCAGGCCTGTCAGCAATATTCCTGGCCCGGCAACCTGCGCGAGCTCAATAACTTCATCAAACGTTACCTGGTGTTGGGCGACGAGAAGCTGGCGGTGCAGGAACTGCACCCCCGCAACGACGGTCAGGGCGCGCGGGGAGACGCATCACACAGTCCGGCCGAACCAGGCGGCGGATTAAAATCTGTGGCGCGCAGCGCCAAGGACGAAGCAGAAGCCGAAGCGATCAAGCAGGCGCTCGATCAGACAAACTGGAACCGTAAGCAGGCAGCCACACTTCTCCAGATCAGCTACAAAGCCCTGCTCTACAAAATCCGCCAATACGGCATCGCACAGTCGAAGAGCCACAAGCTCACTGCAGGCGCGTAGGTTGCTGCGAACCGAGTTCTAGCGGGTGGTTTCTGGACTCTAGCCTAACTAGTTTCTGATTTCCAGCTTCGAACCGGCGTGAGACACGCATTCCCAAAGCGTGGCGTAGGTCGCAAACTCAATCCTCAGAACAGAAACTAGAAAACTGGAAAACTAAGTTTCTATTGCACCACCAACACAACCTGCTGGGTTCGGGTGGCCGAACCTGAAGTCGCGGTTACGGTTAGGTTGTAAGTGCCGGCGGGAGTGCCGGTCGTCGTGCTGCTCGAACGCTTGGAGCCGCAGCCTGCCTGCAACAGGACGAGTGCGAAGAAACTGCCCAGTAGCGCCGCCATCAACAGGCACCGTCGACGCGACCTCGGGCCGCCGATTCCCATCCCCAAAAGAGCCAATCCGGTAACCGGGAACAATGCCGCATAAAGCGGACTGCCCACGGGGAAAAGAGTGGCTGGGGTGGTCACGCGCGCTTGCGTATTGACTACCAACTGCCGGCTCTGTGGCCCGCTGCTCAGGTTTGTAAACGAGGCACCGTTGGGAAACGTGGTTCCGCCGCTGGGGGGGGCACCGGAGGCAGACAGTGTGACCGTCTCTGGAATGTTCCCGCTGGGATTGACGGTGACCGTGTAGCTTGCGGGGATGCCGGCTGCCACGCTTGCGGTGGCGGGAGCAACGGCAATACTGAAGTCATTTACGCTTGCGACGGCGGGCGGAAGCGCAGGTGTCACGACCACCGTTGTACCGAATACTGTAACTCTGCCGCCGTCACTCAACGAACCAGCCGTAGTCGGAGTAAGAACCACGGTCACGGTGGCAGTGGCCCCACCGTTCAAGGTTCCTACCGTGCAAGTCACGGTGCCAGTACCAGTATTGGTCGGAGCGGGGCAGTTGGTCTGGCCGGGGGAGCTATTGGCGGAGACAAAGGTGGCGCCGGCGGATGGTATGACATCGGTGAAGATCACCCCGGTGGTCAGATCGCCGTTGTTCGTAATTTTGTAGGTGAAGGTGACGCTATTGCCTACACCGGCGGTGCTGGGACTTACCGTCTCGGTGAGCGCCAGATTCACGGACGGGCCCAGCTTGCTCAGGAACGCGTCGGGATTAGTACCGCCATTGAGGCCGCTTTGGAATGGATTCGCTGTGGGAAAGTTCGACGAGCCAGTCTCGCCAACGACATAGCTGTTACCCTGCGTGTCGGCGGCGATGCCGGTCCCGAAATCGCCGCCATTTCCGCCCAGATAGGTGCTGTAGTGACCCAGCGAGGTTGCCGAGGCCGCAGTCGTGTCGATGCGCGCGACAAATGCGTCGGTAGGCCCGCTTAAAGTGGATAGAATGGGATTATTCAGGTGCGGAAAGTCGGTTGCGGAATTTGTCCAGCCGGTTACGCGCGCGCCCTGGAGAGTATCGACAGCGATGCCCAAACCAACGTCAGTGCCGGAACCACCCAGGTAAGAGAAATAGTTCAAAGGTACGGTCGTCATAGTGCAAGTAGACGTGGTACACGGATTTCCCAGTTTGCCTACGAAAGCGTCGCTGGCCGTTGCGCCCGTTGGGCACGTCGCAGGATTGGTGGGATCATCCAGGCATTTCTGGAAAGGCGTCGTGCCGCTCGGGATGATGAAGTCGGTAGACATCGTCGAACCTGTGACGTAGGCGCTGAGGCTGGAATCCACGGCGATGCCGTAGCCCACATCATCCCCGGTGCCGCCCAGGTAAGTGGAATACAGCAATTGTGAGCCCGTAACCGCAGCCGGATTGATCTTGGCTACGAAGGCGTCGAGCGCTCTCACGGTGCTCGAGCAATTTGTTGTCGCCGTAGAGCTCGGCGGTGTATCGAGACAGCCCTGATAAGCGTTGAGGATGGGAAAATCGGTGCCGGCGCTGCCCGTGTGCAGGAAATTGGTGCCGCCAGTGATGTAAACATTCGAGTTCGCGTCTACGGCGATTCCGCCGCCTACCGTAACCCCGTTGGCCGGATTTCCCCCGCCAAAGTAGGTGGAATACACCAGGCTGGGGAATCCGATCAGCGTCGGATCAATCTTGCTCACGAAGAACTGTGACGTACCGAGCGAGGCAGTCTGCAACGCTCCCACGGTGGCGGGGAATGAACTTGTCGCCGACGGCTGAAGCGTGGACGTGGTTGTGCCAATCACATAAATCTTGTTTCTGGAATCGAGGGCTAGTCCGCGGGCCGTTTCCGTACCGTTGCCGGAGAGATAAGTCGAGTAAACGAGGCTGTCGCCGGTTGCCCTCAGTTCGCTCACAAACGCGTGCGGGTTGCCGTTCGCCGGAGTGCTCTGAAAAGCCGAGCTGCCGCTGGTGGGAAAATTACTGGAAGCGGTCGTCCCCGCTACTACAACGTTGAACGCGGAATCTACCGCGATTCCGGCGCTGGTATCGACGCCATCCCCACCGAGGTACGTAGAGAACACGACCGCCGAGCCGCTGGAGTTCAGTTTAGCAACGAAAACATCGGGAGGCGTAGCCAGTGCTGGTTGAAGGGGAAAACCGCTCGCAGACGTGGTTGAGCCCGCGATGTAAATGTTGGACGAGGCGTCAATTGCGACTGCGGGACATCCCGACGGAGGCGAAGAAACCGTCCCAATGAGGACTCTGGCACTGGGATGACAGGCCTCGTCGCCGCTTCCCCCGAAATAGGTCGAGTAGGCCAGTACCGGGTCAATCACCAGAGTGCGGCTTCGGTCATAAGCTCCGACTTCGAAGCCAACCTTGCCGTCCTGCCGCACTGCGAAGCCTCCTGTGACCGATCGTTGCCCTTCTCCCAATGGTTGGTAAATGCGTGGGGCTTTCAGCCGCACCTCACCGCGGCCTGTGGTCAGTATCAGGTCCCCGCTTCCATCTAGTTTTGATCTTCTCGGTCCCTGAAACCGTAAAGTTATTTCCTTCGGGTCCGCCCCGGGAGCCACCTCGAAGTCGTATTCCAGCTGTCCCTGCTTGCCGTAGTACACCAGGTCAACGCCGGGATACACATTGTGGTAGCGTACGCGCGCAAATTGCGGAATGTCGCGATGCCACTTCGCTGGGTCGTTGCCGATGAAATAGTTACTCCTGCCTGGAAGTTGACTGGTTCCACTCACTGCAGTCGTCGGGTTAGCGCCCGCGAGCTGCATGCGCACGATGGAGGAGTTCTTGCTTCCTGAACCCAGAGTCAGAACAGCCTGTTCTGGCGTAAGGAATACTCCGTAACCGGCGCCTCGCGCCAGAAACTTGACCCGTGGATCCGTCTGACCCTGATTCGGCTCAAACCTCAAAGGAAGGTGTCCCAAAGCCAGATGGACGTTCTTGTCCGGAGCGGCGTCGGAAGCCATAAATGGAGCCCAGACTGACTGATTTCCGCCGAAAACAGGCAACTGGGCCGCGGGAACGCTTGGGCCCAGAGCAAGAACGCCTAGTAGCAGCAGAGTTGCCAACAACAGCAGGACAGGGCCATAACCTGTTCCCAACCCACGGAAATTCAATGTCACCAGCTCCTCCGAATGTCCCGACTCATGGAGAGGAAGAAAAACGACGCACCAACGGCACCCCGACTCGCGCCCGCGAAGCGGCATGCGTACCGGTCACCAGAATATGGGCAAAAAATAAGTAACTACTTAAACATCTGACGGATAGACTGTCAACTGCCAAGCCGCGCAACTCGGCGGTAGGTCCGTCAGATTTCCATATATTTCAGTTTGGATGCAAGAACCCGATAGCGTGCCATCATCGGCCACGAAAACACGTCCTGCAATCGCAGGACAATGCCCCTATTTCTGAGCAGCGTCGGTAGCGGGCATCTGGGCGGGGGGAGGCGCGGGAGCCACGTATACGACCTCGCCCGGGCGGGCGTAGTGCAGCTGCTCGCGTGCCTCTTTCTCAATGGTCTGGGGATCGGTCTGGAGCGCCTTGACGTGCTCGGTGTACTGAGCATTTTCCTTCTGCAGTTGGTCAATTTCTTGGCGCAGGCTTTGGTATTCGGCACGCTTTTGCCGATAGACCACCATGCCATTGGCGCCGAACATCACATGCAGGAACAACCAGATCGTGAGCACTGCCACTCCCGCGGTCG